>ENA-ORTH01000004-ORTH01000004.1-human-gut-metagenome-genome-assembly--contig:-NODE-4-length-256547-cov-3.758464_pt1 | contig 256547 bp, 223 predicted proteins | sample MGYA00241914_ERZ509192 | MGnify/ENA primary metagenome ERZ509192 (study PRJEB26280, sample SAMEA2338826) | human gut metagenome | biome: human gut; feature: human-associated habitat; material: faeces...
CATTTTATTCTAATTTTAGAATAAATATTCCGTTGCTCTGATTGTTTTTTAAAGATAAATCAAATAAAAGCAAATACTTTCACTTCTTTATTATATTTATTAAAAACTTTATTTATTTCTTCCTAATCGGCAAAATGTTTACTTTACATTTAAAACGACATAAAAAAAGTCCCCACATTACAATGTGGGGACTTTTAAGTAATTCAATATAGGTTGCAGCAAATAAATTATGCTTCAATCTCTTTTCTGTACTGCTCCAGTTCACGTTTATTTCCGTAAACGAAGTGACCTTCTGTGATTTCTTCCCAGATTGGCTGGTCAACAGAGTAATCATGTACAGATGGATCATATACCAACAGTTTCTTTTTCTTTTCAATTTCTGGGTCCGGAATCGGTACTGCAGAAAGCAGAGCTTTTGTATATGGGTGCAGAGGATGCAGGAACAGTTCCTCAGCCTCAGCCAGCTCTACGATTCTACCTTTATGAATTACAGCGATACGGTCAGAAATAAAGCGTACTACAGACAGGTCATGAGCGATGAAGAGGTAGGTCAGACCTCTGTCTCTCTTCAGACGGTTAAGCAGGTTCAGTACCTGTGCACGAATCGAAACGTCCAGCGCAGAAATTGGCTCGTCAGCAACGATGAACTCAGGTTCCATAACCAGCGCACGAGCAATACCGATACGCTGTCTCTGACCACCGGAGAACTCATGTGGGAAACGAGAAGCGAACTCTGGAAGCAGACCTACTTCGCGCAGAACCTTCTGTACTTTGTCTTCACGGTCTTTTTCATCTTTGTAGAGATGATGGTTGATCAGACCTTCAGATACGATGTAATCTACCTTAGCTCTTTCGTTCAGGGAAGCCATTGGGTCCTGGAAAATCATCTGGCATTTACGGATAACTTCTTTATCCAGCTCTTTAGAGATCTTGCCGTTGATTTTCTGACCTTTAAAGTAGATTTCACCAGCGGAGGTTGGGTTAATTCTAAGAATTGCACGACCGATGGTTGTTTTACCAGAACCGGACTCACCTACCAGAGAGAAGGTCTCACCTTTGTAGATGTCGAAATTTACATGGTCTACTGCAACGAATTTCTTTTTACCGGTACCGAAACTGATCTGCAAATCTTTCAGTTCGATTAATTTTTCTTTTTCTGCCATTTTCATTAGCTCCTCTCTCTCATTTTCTCACGCAAACGACGGATGGAGTGTGGCTGCTCAATCTTAGGAGCACGAGGATCCAGATACCATGTTTTTGCTTTATGAGTTTCAGAAACGCTGAAGAATGGCGGCTCTTTTACGAAATCAATTGCCAATGCCTGTTTGTTACGTGGAGCAAACGCATCGCCTTTGATAACATTAAAGAGGTTCGGTGGAGTACCTTCGATGGAAGGAAGTTCTTCACCTTTAATACCCAGCTGTGGCAGTGCGGACAGCAGTGCCCAGGTGTATGGATGCCATGCATCATAGAAGATTTCATTAACCAGACCGTATTCAACGATCTGACCAGCGTACATAACAGCAACACGGTCAGCAACGTTTGCAACAACGCCCAAGTCATGGGTGATGTAAATAACGGTCATGTGCAGTTCTTTCTGCAGGCTGTGAACCAGATCCAGAATCTGAGCCTGAATGGTTACGTCCAGAGCGGTAGTTGGCTCGTCACAGATCAGGATCTGTGGACGACAAGCAACAGCGATAGCAATAACAACACGCTGTCTCATACCACCGGAGAACTCATGTGGATACTGATTATAACGGCGTTCTGGGTTAGGAATACCTACTTTGCGAAGCATTTCGATTGCTTCTTTTTTTGCTTCCTCACCTTTCAGGCCCTGATGCAGCTCGATACTTTCCTGAATCTGTTTACCAACAACTTTCAGTGGGTTCAGAGATGTCATTGGGTCCTGCATAACCATGGCAATTTTTTTACCACGGATTGTCATCCATTCTTTTTCTGTTTTATATTTGGAGATATCTACTCCATCGTACATGATGGAACCGCCGATGATGCTACCATTGGCATCCAGCATACCGATAAAAGATTTTGTAAATACAGATTTACCGGAACCAGATTCTCCTACGATTGCTAATGTCTCGCCTTCGTACAAATCCAGAGAGCATTTTCTGATTGCTGTTAATTTACGACCACGCAAACTGAACTGGATTTCCACATCTCTAGCAGATAAAATAGGTTCTTTTGTTGCCATTTGTGCTTCCTCCTGTTCCTTGGTTTATACGTGATTTCGTGGGTCAGCTGCGTCAGAGAATGCATTACCGATCAGATAGAAGGTAATGGTGATGATGGACACGATAACTGCTGGGAATACCAGAAGGTATGGATAATCCAGGAAGTAGCTACGTGCGTTTCTAAGCAGAATACCCAGAGAAGGTGTATTGATATCCAAACCAAGACCGAGGTAAGACAGAGTAGACTCCATACCGATAGTACCTGGAATAGACAGAGCAAGACGAAGAATGATAACGCTGATCAGCTGTGGCAGAACGTTTTTAATCAGAATACGTCCAATTGGAGTACCCAGTGTTCTGGATGCAAGGTTAAACTCACGGTCACGATACATCATAACAAGGTTACGAACGTTACGTGCCATAACCATCCATCCGAAGCAGATCAGGGAAATGCTCATGATGGTGAAGCTCTGACCAATCAGAAGAGCAATCAGAGTCATGTAAAGAATCATTGGTACGTTGTTGATCAGGTTGTAAAGCTCTGTGAAGAAGCGGTCGAGCTGACGAACATAACCCCACAGACAACCGATTGTGATGCCCAGTGCACATTCACCAACTGCTACGATCAGAGCAAGTTTGATGGATGTCTGGGAAGCGTACCATACCTGACACCAATAGTCACGACCGATGTTATCGGTACCAAACCAATATTCGGAGTTAGGGCTGATAAATGCTTTTGTACTGTCAGTTACAAGGTTTGCATAGTCGTATTTACCGATTGCAAGAGCAATAAACGAGAAAATAACCAATGCAAAGAAAATGATACTTAAAACTACTGCAGATTTTCTCTTCAAGAAATTTTGGAAAACGGACTTCCAGTAAGAATAATCAGAATAACCGATCATTTCAGCGGCTTCAGGAGAGTATTCAACGAAATGGAAGAGTTCATCTTCATTTTCCAGTTTCTGATCCAATACTTTGTTCTGATCTTCCACTATCTTGTTCCTCCTTTGCCTACAAGTGTGATACGTGGGTCGATGATCATCATGAGCACGTCACCAAGGAATACGCCCACGATACCCAGTGTTGCGTACAGAATTACCAGTGTCTGTACAACGTTTGTGTCGTAACGGTTGATCGAGTCTGTCAGCAGAGGACCCATACCTGGTACAGAGAAGAATCTTTCAACAAGCAGGGAACCACCGATGGTGGACAGAATCGACTGTGGCAGGTACTGTGCAATCGGAACGAATGCGTTTCTCAGTACGTGTTTTGTCATGATCTTTTTGGTTTCCAGACCTTTTACACGAGCCAGTTTGATGTAGTCTTTGTTCAGCTCGTCGATCATGTAACGTCTGGTCCACAGTGCGTACCATGCAATGGATGTCATGGACAGACATACCAGAGGCAGGATACTGGAAGGACCAGGATTTCGTGTAGAGTACATGGATGGCAGTCCCAGCACACGGGAACCGAATACCAGTACCAGAGAGTAGGATACCAGTGCAGGTACCGAGTTTACAAAGATGGTGTAGATGGTACCAAGATGGTCAGGAATTCTGTTTTTGTAACGGGTCTGAAGGATACCAATCAGAACACCGATTACCAGAGAGATACCAATCGAGATGATACCTAATTTCATGGAAATCTGGAACTTGCTGCCGATAACTTTTACTACCGGTACACCGTTCTGAATTCTTCGGGATTCACCAAAGTCCAGTCTTACCAGGTCACCATAGAAGCGAACCAGCTGTTCTGGAATTGGATCGAGAAGGCCTGCTGCCAATAACTGTTCCTGTTTCTGTTCTTCGGTGAACTTCATCAACTGCTCTTCTGTGAAGTAATAGTCAGTTGGGAGCATTCTGAGCAGCAAGAATACAATTGTTACAATTATTAAGACTGTTACAAGAGACTGCAGCAGTCTTTTTACAGTATACTTAATCATAGGCTATTTCCTTATCATCCGCAGAATCTTTCACTGTCGGAGTTTTGCATCTTGTTGTGTTGTTTTCGTTCTTCTTTTTGTTCTTTACGAACTTGAAATCCACAATCAGCTCACATTGTCTGATTTATGGATTCTGGGTTTTACTATTCCAATCCTTCCTCGCCTTACCCTTCCTACGGCAATTCATTCTGGTTTGGTTTTTGTAAAACCTCGTTTCTGATTTTTCCAAAGTGAAAAAACATTGTGCCGTCATCAACATTCCGTAGTGATCAGAATGTAAACTGTGCACCTCAGCCTTTTGCCTGGCAACCAGAAACACATTTTTGCCTTTTATGTAACTGTTTGGCATCCTTTCAGAATATCGGCTTTGCAAATTCCCCTGCAGCTACCTGTATATCCATAATGGAATACCCAATTACATTTCTCCTGATTCTGTACTGAAAAACCGATCAGATTTCCTTTACGATATTCCCCTTAAAAGCGGAACAAGCTGACCCCATACCATGAAGTATGCAAGCGGTCAGTCTGCAAAGTATCTCGATCCCCTTCTTCAGTTTAAACCAGCTCACTCGTTTTGCCTTTGCTCTGTACACGTTCTGTGATACAGCGTCGGTCTTTATCACCGTCGTCGTATCTCCAGTTCCCACAGCCGCCCAAGGCAAGAGTGGCTGTCAGCGCCAGAGCAAATCAGCCATTTACTGTTTTTGTCGATAATACTTCCTCCTTCGCCTGTTGGAAACTCATCAGAAACAAGCCCCCATACACAATCCGCCGCTCAAATTTATACAACGCTGTATCTCGGCAGATTTCTTTTGAGCATCATAACCATACCTTAAATGGTATAACCCATCGGCATCTACTGATCTCAAAATTGATTGTATTTAGGATAACAGATATGGTTCACTTTGTCAATATTATATACTATTCTATATTTTTTAAAAACTTTTATATGCAAACAAAACAAAAAATATTTAACTTTATTATCCTAACGAGTTATACACTGTATAATTTGCACGTTTAAATATACATTTTATGTACGTTTATTACAGTTTTGGGGTCGTTCAAAGCTTATTTATAAAAAATTCAGTAGTTTGTCAATATATTCTTATTTTCAAAATTTATCTCATATCAAGAAATTTCGACTTTTTGTCGATTCTATAAAGCTATTTTTATGCAGATTATCTTGACTTTTCCACAGTTTCTTTGCTTCTCTTTCAATATTTTTATCAGATTATACATTTTATCTTTTATTATTTTGTTTATTTTCACATTTTATTTCTTTTCAAAACACAAGAAAAATTTCTTGAAAGCCCCAATTTTATATAAAAACTCATAGTATTTCTAATAAAAAATTCTGTTGTTTCCGCTCCATTGTAAAAAACATACAAATACAACTAAATTTAAGAAAAAAGCCCCGATCAAACCTCGGGGCTTTTTCTATTCCATTACGCTAAAAAGATATTCTGTCTTTTCTTTATACAGTTCTCCTGCCTTTAAAACAACACTCGGGAACTGTGGACATGCCATCGCATTTGGAAAATGCTGTGTTTCCAGACAAAAACCATCCCGATCCTGATAGGTTGCTCCATCTTTTCCCCTGATGTTTGAGCTGCTTAAAAAGTTTCCGGTATAAAACTGTACTCCTGGCTGTGTGGTATAACATTCCATACAGATACCACTTTCCTTGCTGTATGCTCTTGCAGCAAGCCCGTCTTTCCGATTTTCCAAAATATAGTTATGGTCATAGCCAGAACCGTTTCTGAGATGGATATTATCCTCCTCTATCTTCTCCCCAATGGTTCTGTCCTCCCGGAAGTCCATTGCTTTTCCCTCTTCCGAGTCAAGAGAAACCACTCTTCCGGTCGGCAGGCAGTCACTGTCATTTTCGGTGAAGCTATCTGCCCAGATATGCAGATATTGTCCATTCACACTTCCGCTGTCATGACCATTGAGATTAAAGTAAGTATGGTTTGTCAGATTAACCACAGTATCGCGGTCTGCAAGCGCCTTGTAACGGATGACAAGACGTCCTTTGTTGGTGAAGGTATATTTTACTGATACCATTAAATTGCCCGGATAGCCCTCCTCACCGTCTGTGCTGAGGCGGGAAAAAACCACACTGTCGTCATCCACAACTTTTCCGTACCAGACGCGGCGATGAAAACCGGTTGGACCCCCATGCAGATGATTTGGTCCATTATTAACTGCAAGGGAATATTCTTCTCCGTTTAAAACAAATCGACCCTTGCCGATTCGATTTGCATGTCTTCCTGGAACTCCACCCAAACATGCTGTCTGTTCCTCATAATCAGCAGCGCAGCTGCATCCCAGTGCAATATCACGAAGATTTCTTTCTCTGTCTCTGATATTGATTGCAACAACGGATGCACCATATTCTGTTACGCTGACAGACTCTCCTTTTTCATTGATGATGGTATATAAAAACACCTCTGTTCCATCTGAAAGTTTTCCAAAACTTTGTTTTTTTACTGCCAAAACCTTTCTCCTCCTATTGTTTTTCTTTCATTATAATACACCTGTTTTTCTCTGGCAACCACTATCTGAAATTTCGATCCTTTTTCGCCTGTGTTAACAGCGTTTCCTCGATATATTTCCAGAAGTCTGTTCCCAAGAGCCGCAGGCATATTGTATAGAGGAAAAAGAACACACTGATGACAAACACAACCCTTAGCCCGGGGAATATTGGCAAATCTTCCATCGTCTTGAGTAGTAGTCGGGCAAATGCGCCTGAAACTACCGATGCAAAAAGAGGCCGCCCTATCCAGTTGCTGATTCGGAAGCTTATCTGTGTGTATTTTTTAACCCAGATTGCTGTCATGCTGCATCCAATCAGGGACGAAAGCAGTTCCCCACATAAAAATCCCCAGATTCCCAAGGAGAAAGCTCCTCCCAGAATTAAAGTGCAGCAAAGTCCTGCCAAGCTGGCAAGCACAGTCAGCACTGAACATCGTTTTTGCAGTCCTGTACTTTCCAGTACACATTCCAAAACAGCATAGTAAAATCCCGTCAAGGTAATCAGGCTTAACATCGGGATATGGTTTCCAACCATTGGATTATGATAAAGAACCTCCCCCAACTGGGAACCGGTGAGGATCAGAATGACCATGGACGGAATTCCAATCAATCCAACAACATGAAGGGCTTTCCCTGTCTTTCGGCGGATCATCGCCTGATCCTCCAGAACCTTTCCTGCGGAAAATCTGGGACTCAGTACTGTAATCAACGGAGACAAAAAAGCCGAAGGCAGCATCAGCATCGGCATGGTCATTCCAGACAAAACACCAAACTCGGTCATAGCTGCATCATATCCGCTTCCTGCCCGCATCAAGATTCGGGGAATCAAAATCATATTGGCAGAGGAAATCAATCTGCCAAGCAGCGTGGACAACGATACTGGAACTGCTACTGAAGCAATATCCCTTAAAACCTGTGGCAGACAAACCCCATCCCTGCCTGTCAGTTTTTTGCGTCGAAAACGATACAGCGTTGTCAGGAAGGTTGCACTGACGATTTCACTGAAAATCATGCCACAAACAATCAATGCAGCAGCCTGACCATCTGTAAGCGGTGTACTGCTTTTTGCAGCAAACACCGAAAACAAACAGAAGGCGCCAATAATCCTGCAAAGCATTTCCAGTGTTTCCGATACTGTGGGTGGAAAGGTCTGCCCTGTTCCATAAAAGAAGGCTTTGTGGACATTTTCAAAGCCGGTCAGAAAAAGGCAGGGAACAATCAATAAAAGTGCTGCTGAGGTTTCTGGATTTCCCAGTACCTTCTGGGCAAAAAAATCTCTGCAAAACGCAAAAGGAACTGCAAGCAGGCAAAACAGCCCCAAAAACAGAAAGAGAGCTGTTCGAATCAAGCGAATAATGGACCTGCCCTCTCCCAAAGCCTGATAGGAAGAAGCTATTCGCGAGACCGAAAGTGCTACTCCAGTCAGGGTGCAAGATAACACTACATTATAAGCGGACATTACCAGACCATAGACAGCGATTGCCTGTGCTCCTGCAAGCCGTCCCAGCAGAATGCGGTATCCAAATCCCAACAGCTGCAAAATGACCGAAGAAGAGCTCAACAGCAGGCAATGATAAAAAATACTGTTTTGATTGAGTTTCAACATCATCCCCCCTGTCAAGAGGATATGCTGCATCCAAGCTGCAAATTACCAATTTGTCTTACTGCCGTTATTTTTCTCTTGACCTGGAGTGGGCTCCAGATTGTATAATAATTTTATGAAAGGAGGTCATCGCCATGACGATTGCTCAGGTAAGTCAAAAATATGGTCTTTCTCAGGACACTCTGCGCTATTATGAAAGAATCGGTTTGATTCCGCCTGTTCCAAGAAATAAGAGCGGTATCCGTGACTACGATGAAGTGTCCTGCGGATGGATCGAACTGATGAAATGCATGCGTTCTTCTGGTGTACAGGTGGAGGCATTGATTGAATATGTCGCTTTGTATCAGCAGGGAGATGCCACCATTGATGCGAGAAAGGCACTGCTGATCGATTAGCGGGATCAGCTGGCCGAACGAATCGAACAGATGCAGCAGTCCCTGACGCGATTAAACGAAAAAATCAGCCGCTACGAACAGGGATTGATGAGCGCTGAACATCGCTTAAAACAACTGGAAGAAAAACGTCAGGAAACCCTGTAAAATTCCGTAAAAAAAGCTCCATCTTGATGATGGAGCTTTTCTAATTATCCGATTCTTCGGGTTATCCGACTCTTCGGAATATTTTCTTTCTCAGTACCTCACGGTAGGCGGTGATGATGCGGGAGAGTGCAACATCATAAATCCAGAACACGACATTTCCCAGAGCAAGCAGCAGCAATACGCTGTACTTTCCAAACGGGCCCACTTCCTCCAAAATATCCTGTATGCCAAACAGATAGATGATGATCATGTAGTTTGCAACCATTGCCACGTTAAACACACTAAACTTCAGCAGATATTCCACCATGCGCACTCGGATTTTTTCCAGATTTCCTTTCAGTATCGGATAATAGCCGAAGAATCCAACAAACAACATTGCCGCTTCCTTATCCGGGCAGATGAACAAAGACAGAAATCCTACCGCAGCATAAACCATCCAGGCTGTTGAGTAGCCGTTTTCGATTACTACCACAATCAGCACCATCCCCGCAAGTGCCGGCATGGTATAGGTTGCAATCGGGATGATGGTCAAAATCATCAGCAGCAGACACAGCGCAGAGGCAATTCCTCCCATCGCTACCTGCGTACTTTTCTTAATCAAAAAATCACTTCCCAAAATTTATGGTACAGCAGTTATAAAGCTGCCGAAATTAACAACAGCTGATTAAATCGCCGCCCATACATTCACAGCAGCAGTCAGCACAGATTAGACCGGAGCACATGTCGCATCCGCTGCATCCGCTGTACTGTACATTGCGGTAATCGCCATATCCATTTCCAGCCGGACGTCCTGTATTTCTCTGCCACATCAATTGGTTGAGTGCATTTTTATATTCCGGGTTTGCCGGATTCATCTGGTTTGCGCGAACATAATAGCTGTAAGCCTGATCAAGCCATCCACGGACATAAAATACCCTACCTCGCAGATAGTACCATTCTGCATCCCTGCGATTGGAAGGAATACCTTCCAGAAGCTCTTCGGCATCACTGATACGGTTTGCATTTAACAGCTGACGGATATCTGCAAACTGAGAATAGCCGCCCTGACTGCCGCTGTATGAGTTCTGGCTGCCATAGCCATAACTCTGGCGGGAATATCCTTGGTTGGAGCTATAGCTCTGCTGCTGTTTTCTCTGGCGCTGAATCTGGTCGTATGCCTCGTTGATTTCTTTCATCTTTTCCTGCGCCAAATCCGCCAAAGGATTGTTCGCATAATTATCCGGATGATATTTTCTTGCAAGTTCCCGATATGCGTTTTTGATCTGTTCGTCACTGGCATTCGGCGAAACACCGAGAACCTGATATGGATCTGTCATGATTAATTGCCCTCTTCCTGCTCATTTTCTCAAATTATCAAAACCTGTAGCTTCAAACTAAGTTTGTTCCAGGCGTTTTTTCATTATGTTGTCCACTGTCTGCAAAAGTCCAAGATCCAGTATATTTTCCAAAATGGTATCCAGCGAGTGGATTCCCAGAAGATCATAGGTCTTTCTCATCTCTGCAACAGTCAGATAAAGGGTTCCCTTTGCCTGCTCATACTGCTGCTCTTTTTGGACCTGTTCCTGACCGTTCTGCTGCTGTGCAAATGGATTATATCTTCCCTTCTGCACATCCTCATCCCAGTCGTCCAGTGCATCAATTAAATAAACCCATCGTCCCATCAGATAGCCCAGACGCTCCAGCACTCTTTTTTCTATTGGATCTTCGGAAAGAGAGGAAAAAACCTCCTCCATCAAACAGGCGGTTGGTTGGGAAGCCAAATCTACCTGTGCACAGTGCTCTTCTTCCAGCTTCTGCTGCTCCTGCATCTGCTGCCGCAATTTTTCGGCAAGCTGCGGACGGAAAGCTGCCGCTTTTTTATAATCTCTTTTTGCAAACGGAAAAATCAGCCGCACTGCTAAACGCTTTGCAAAACCTTCATCGTGCAGGTCATCCTCCAACTTGTGGTAGCAAAGCATCATTGCCACATCGCAGCAAAGTTCCAGACTTTCGTTGCAGGTGCAGCAGCTGCGTTTTTTGAAGGGATGGACAATACAGTGTTCCCGGCAAAAGTGAATTCGTTTTCCATGCAATGCCATATCCAGCATTGCCAGAAATACAAAGTCATAATTTAAGGTCATTCTGGCAAAAAAGCCATATCGTTTGGCAAGCTGTTTGCAAAGCCCGCAATAGATCCCTTGATAGGCTTCCCATTCCTTGACCTTTAATTCTGCTTTGACCGGTTTTATATAGCCAAACACACTGTTTTCCCCTTCACTGACTGGTTTCTCTACCCTATTTTACAATACTGTGGATGTTATTTCTTGAACAGGCAGTAAATTTTTCCCCCTTTTTCTCCTGCTTTTCTATTTTTTTAATATCTATTGTGAAAAAGACAAAAAACTGCTATACTATCAACTGTTGCCGATGAATAAGATAGGGTATCTTCTGATCTGGGTTTCATCGGTGGTGCTCGTATGTTTGAGAAGGAGGAATTGTTTTGTTAAACCTGTTAATGATTGCCGTCGGTTTATCGATGGATGCTTCTGCTGTATCGATGAGCAACGGCATGTGTGTGTCTGCACGTTCCAACAAAAGCCGCTTTTTGGGCAGTGCTCTGGTGTGGTCGATTATGTTTGGTGTCTTTCAGGGATTGATGCCACTGATTGGCTACTTCCTTGGAAAAGCCTTTTCCGGATTTATCTCTTCGATCGATCATTGGGCCGCTTTTGTTCTGCTCGCTTTTATCGGCGGCAAAATGGTCTGGGAAGCTATTCATCCAGAAGAGGAAGAATGTGAGGTTTCCCTGCCGTTCCAGACCATTGTGACACAGGCAATCGCAACCAGCATTGATGCTCTGGCTGTCGGCGTCAGCTTCGCACTGCTGCAGATCGAGATTTTCTCTGCAAGCGGCATCATTGCCCTCACCACCTTCCTTTGCTCTATTGTAGCTTCTTTCCTTGGAAAGGTCTTTGGTTCTCTGTTAAAGAGCAAGGCAGAAGTCTTCGGTGGTGTTATTCTGATTCTGATCGGCCTTAAAATTTTACTGGAACACACCATCCTTGCATAAATTGAATAATAAATTATACAAAAAGCCATCGATTTTCACAATTGATGGCTTTTTCTCTTTTTGTTTTTCATTGTGCATTGAGTCGGCACCATGAATCTGTTATAATTAAGACAATCTGTCAAAATGCAGGAAAAAAATCTGCAACTTTCATAAAACAATCAGGAGGGATTACCAAATGAAATTATCTGTGGGAGAGATCGTCCTTTCTCTGGACGAATCGACACTTCGATATCAGGTCGAGGCAGCAGGCATTGAGTGGAAATGGAGTGATCATTTCTGCCCTGCCATCCTCACCGAAAAAGGAGAAATTCCTTTCACCCAATGGAAAGAAATCCATCATACCGAATTCAGTTGCGGCGTTGGAAAAGGAATTCATTCGACCTACCGAAACTATCTTGGCAAAGCAGATTCCTACTCTTTTGATACCATTGTTTGGGTAGAAGAGGTCAACAAAACCGTTCACTTTGAATGGATTCCAATTTGCGAAAAGGATCTTTCCATCCAACAGGTAAGATGGCCAGGTTATATGGAGTTTGAAGAAGGCAGCAAGGAAAATTACACCCTTCTCAACCAGGGACAGGGTCTGTTGATTCCAAACAACTGGGCTGTTGCTCTGGAAAAACTTTCGTTTAACGGACAATTCCTCACCTCCGGCGGATATATGCCATGGTTCGGTCAGGTAAAACATGGTGCAGGCTACATTGCGATTGCTTCCACACCATGGAACGGTGGTGTCTACGCAGAACATCCTGCTGGTGGACCTTATACCCATGTTGGAACCTGGTGGGAACCAAGTCTTGGCAAGATGGACTACCGCAGATGTCTTGAATACACCTTCCTGAATAACTGTGATTACAACGACCTGTGTAAGGTTTACCGCAACTATGTCAAAGAGCACGGTCTCTTTACTTCTCTGGAAGAAAAAGCTGCAAGGGTTCCTTCGGTCAATGATCTGATCGGCTGTTCCTTTGTTCACTGCGGAATCAAAACCAATGTAAATCCAAAGTCTGATTTCTATGATCCGGAAAATCCGGAAAAGAATAACTTTATCACCACCTTTGCTGCAAGAGAAAAAGAGGTGGAAAATCTCTATCAGCTTGGTGTCAGAAAGATGTACCTGCATCTGGACGGTTGGGCTGAACCGGGATATGACAACCATCATCCTGACTATCTGCCAGCTTGTATCGAAGCAGGCGGCTGGGAAGGAATGAAATCTCTGGTTGACACCATGCATCGTCTGGGATTCATGTTCGGTATCCATGACCAGTACCGCGACTATTATCTGGATGCTCCAACCTTTGACCCAGCTTATGCAACCATGCTGCCGGACGGTACCTATCCACAGCATGCAAGATGGGCAGGCGGCCCTCAGACCTATCTGTGCGGCACACAGGCTCCTTATTATGTCAGAAGAAACTTCACCGAGATTCTCTCCCACGGTATCAAGCTGGATGGTACCTATCTGGATGTTTTCACCTGCAATGAAGGAGATGAGTGTGCAAATCCTCTGCACCGCATGACCCGCAAGGAATGTTATGAATTCCGTAAGAACTGCTTTGACTGGCTGCTTTCTAAAGGCATTCTCTCAAGCTCTGAGGAAGTTTCCGACTGGAGTATGCAGAGTTTGGTATTCTGCCACTATGCACCATACCACTTTATGCTTCAGGCTCCAGGCACTCCAAAAGATGGTATTCCGGTTCCGCTGTTTAATCTGGTATATCATGATTGTGTCATCGAGCCTTGGATGATGGACAAACTCAGCGATACCGAAGACCTGATGCTATATGCTCTGCTCAACGGCGGTGCTCCGTATCTCATCCGTGACGGCGCTTATGCAAACACAGACGGTTCCTTCAGCGAAGGTTCTGCACTGGAAATGAAGGAAAACATCCGCCGCTGCGAAGTAGTTGCCGGCCTGCATGAAAAGGTAGCAAAATGTGAAATGGTAAAACATGAGCTTCTTGACGATACCGGCATGAAGCAGAGAACCACCTTCAGCGACGGAACCACTGTTACCGTTGACTTTGCTGCAAATCATTACGAAATCTGTTAGTTTCCTCTATCAAAAAAGGACAGTACGCTGACGTACTGTCCTTTTTCTTTTTCAATATCAAATTATATATCAAAAAATCCGCTGGTTATAAAACCAGCGGATTTTGACTGTAAATACAGATTAGAGACCCATTTCTGCTCTAACTTCTTTGAAGCATTTAACGATGAAGTCAATGTCTTCTTTAGTATGGCTAGCGCAAACCTGTGTACGGATTCTTGCTTTGCCCTTTGGAACTACTGGATAAGAGAATGCAACAACGTAAACGCCTTTTGCTCTCATACGTTCAGCAAATTCAGCTGCTGTAACTTCGTCGTAGAGCATTACTGGTACGCATGGATGTGTGCCAGGGATGATGTCGAAGCCTTCTTTAACCAGGAGGTCACGGTAGTAAGTTGTGGTTTCTTCCAGATGGTCACGCAGAGCGGTGCTTTCTTCGAGCATGTTGAACATCTCGATGCTAGCGCCTGCGATTGCTGGAGCCAGGGAGTTGGAGAACAGGTATGGACGGCTTCTCTGTCTGAGGAGGTCGATGATCTCTTTACGTCCGGATGTGTAACCGCCGGAAGCGCCGCCGAGAGCTTTACCCAAAGTACCGGTGATGATATCAACACGGCCTTCAACACCGCAGTGTTCAGCAGTACCACGACCATGTTTACCTACGAAACCAACTGCATGGCTATCGTCAACCATAACCAGAGCGTTGTATTTATCTGCCAGGTCGCAAACACCTTTCAGGTTGCAGATGATACCGTCCATGGAGAATACACCGTCGGTAGCAATCAGTTTGATTCTTGCGCCTGCCTCATCAGCTTCTTTCAGTTTAGCTTCGAGGTCTTCCATGTTGTTGTTTTTGTATCTGAATCTCTTAGCTTTGCAGAGACGTACGCCATCGATGATGGAAGCATGGTTGAGTTCGTCACTGATAACAGCGTCGTCAGCTGTCAGGATTGTTTCGAACAGACCGCCGTTTGCATCGAAGCAGGAGGAGTACAGAATGGTGTCATCTGTGCCCAGGAAGTCGGAGATCTTCTTCTCGAGCTGTTTATGAATATCCTGTGTACCGCAGATGAAACGTACGGAAGCAACACCGTAACCTCTTTCATCGTATGTTCTCTTAGCAGCGTCAATCAGTCTCTGGTTGTCGCCAAGGCCAAGGTAGTTGTTAGCACACATGTTGATAACGGTTCTGCCGTCTTCCAGCTGTACTTTTGCGCTCTGTGGAGATACGAGAGGAAGCTCACCTTTGAAAAGGCCAGCTGCTTTGATATCTTCGACTTCTTTAGTGTAAATGCTCAGAATGTCATTTTTACGTGCCATTTCTAAATCAATCCTTTCTTGGTTGTTTATTTATTCAATTAGCAATCCTGGGACTGTGGTTCCAGTTTGTCGAGGTCTTCCCAGTTGAGGATTACTTTACCGGACTGACCGGAGATCATAGCGTCAAAGCCCTTCTTGTAGTCTTTGATGTTCATTCTGTGAGTGATGATAGCAGAAATATCAAGGCCTGCTTCGAGCATGGTGGTCATCTTGTACCAGGTATCCCAAACTTTACGTCCATAGATACCACGGATGTTCAGACCGTTCCAGATGATGGTTTCCCAGTTAACACCATTGCCTGGTTTCTGGAGACCCAGCAGAGCGATGTTACCGCCATGTTTCATGTTAGCGATCATATCGTTGAGAGCTGCGCCTGCGCCGGACATTTCCAGACCAACGTCGAAGCCTTCCTTCATGCCGAGTTCTGCCATAACATCTGGGAGTTTTTCTTTGGTCAGGTTAACAGTTCTGGTTGCACCCAGTTTCTTAGCCAGTTCCAGACGGTATTCGTTGAGGTCAGTGATTACAACGTGTCTTGCACCTGCAAATTTAGCGATAGCTGCTGCCATGATACCGATTGGACCTGCACCGGTGATCAGAACGTCTTCACCGAGCATGTCGTAGGACAGTGCAGTGTGGGTAGCATTACCGAATGGATCAAAAATAGCATACATTTCTTCTGGAATGTTTGGTTTGGTTGGCCATACGTTGCTAGCTGGAATAACGAGGTATTCTGCAAAGCAGCCGCTGCGGTTTACGCCAACGCCTTTTGCATCTTTACAGTTTTCTTTGTGGCCTTCCAGACAATTACGGCATTTTCCGCAGGTGATGTGGCCTTCGCCGGAAACAATGTCGCCAACTTTGAAGCCCTGTACGCCAGGACCAACTTCTACGATTTCACCAACGTATTCGTGACCAGCGGTCTGACCAACAGCGATGGTGTGCTGAGCCCATTCATTCCACTGATAAATATGTACGTCTGTACCGCAGATAGCAGTTTTATGAATTTTGATCTTAACGTCGTTTGTACCAACTTCTGGAATTTCTACTCTCTTGAGGGCAAGACCAGGAGCTGCACTTTCTTTTACAAGAGCCCACATTTTGTTGTCGTTCATTGTAATCTCTCCCTTTCTATTTTTTCTCTGATTCCGCTAAATGGTTCTCGGAAAGAGAATAAGTGTCTTTATCTGAAATACAGCATATTTATGTTGTATTTATATCAAGTACATGATAGCACCATCCCAAACCGTTTTCAAGCAAATTTTGAAAAGATTTTCGGTTTTGTAAGATTACACTATTTTGTGTAAGAATTATTATTCAATCCCACAAAAGCAATCTCTGTATAAACCAGCTTGCCGCTGATTCGCTCTGATTTCATCAAGCTTACCCGTTCTACCTGCATGGTACAGTGGTCCTGTCCTGCAAAAAAAGCCCGGAGATCAAAATCTGGTTCCAGAATCACTTCCCGTCCAAGAGTCAGATGCGCCGCAAAAGGACGTTCCTGCAAAACAAAACCTTTTTTGCGCAAAAGAGCCTGAACCTGTGCTGCAAGCTGTTCAAGCGATCTGTTTTTTTCCACGCCTGCCCAGACAATATCACCGCCATCACGTTTAAATCGTCCGCCGCCAGCAATCGTCATTTCAAACGCCGGAGCAGAAATCTGTGACAGCGCCTGCTTTGCTCCCGAAACATTTGTTGTTTCACCAATAAAAGCAAGCGTCAGATGCAGATTTTCTCTGTGGGAAAACCTGCCTGATACGGCATGTGTTTTCAGTTCGCGGGTTGTCTTACTTAAACGGTCAAGGACCGGTTCGCTCAGCTTCAGAGCAACAAACAATCTCATTGGTATCACGCCTTTTTTCCCTTTATTTCCTTAATTTCAGTATAAACCTTTCCTGATTTTGGGGCAAGTAGGGTGCTGGTTTTTTATGGAAAATTACTATATAAATTCATATTTTATTTACAGGTGGTTGACAAAGAATTTCCCTCATGATACCCTGAATGAGCAGATTCTATTATCTGCATATCACTTCACAATTTAACCTTTCAGGGTGCAGAGAATCAAGGTATGTTATGCCAATCTCTCTGAGAATAGAGAAGTCGGGATAAGCCCGCGCAGTCTCCACTGCTGTACCGGAGGAGAAACCGGAAGGATGTCACTGTCCGCAAACGGATGGGAAGACATCCGGTTTTGATGATGCCGAAGCCAGAAGACCTGCCCTGCAAGGCAATTGCTCCATCTATGGACGATAGTTGGCGCAACGAATTGGGAATCCGGCGGATTCCTGTGTTTTGTGCGCCTTTTGGAACAGTCCAAAAGGTTTTTCTTTTTTCACAGGAAATTTTGTCGGGCAATTTAAATTTGTGAACCGAATGCTTCCCGGCTTTCGGTTCTGCACCAAAATGGTGCGGAAAGGAATGGTTTACCATGAAAAAAAATGACAAACGCTTATTCGCCCTCAGCATTGCCGCTGCGATGCTCTTCGTCATGCCGACCGGAGCCAGTGCTATGCACATCATGGAAGGTTATCTTCCAATGGGACACGCTATCGCCTGGGGTGCTCTGTGCCTACCGTTTCTGGCAATGGGATTTATCTCGATCAAAAAAACGGTATCCCAGCACCGTAAAGCACTCCTGATTCTTGCAATGGCAGGGGCTTATGCATTTGTTTTATCCGCATTAAAGATTCCAAGTGTTACCGGCTCCAGTTCCCATCCGACCGGAACCGGACTAGGCGCTATTCTTTTTGGACCTGCTGCAATGAGCATCATCGGCATCATCGTTTTGCTGTTTCAGGCACTTCTGCTTGCGCACGGCGGACTGACTACCCTCGGTGCCAACACCTTCTCTATGGCAATTGCCGGTCCATTTTTAAGCTACGGAGTTTATCGTCTGTGCCGCAAATGCGGAGTAAATAAATCCGTCTCTGTTTTTCTTGCTACCTGCCTGGGTGATCTGTTTACCTATTGTGTAACCAGTGTTCAGCTCGGACTTGCCCATCCTTCCGCAGAAGGCGGCGTCATGGCTTCCATCACCACCTTTATGGGAATCTTTGCAGTGACCCAGATTCCTCTTGCTATTGTAGAGGGTTTACTGTCGGTTGTTGTCATTCTGGCGCTGGAATCCTACGCTTCCGGTGAACTCTCTGAACTTGCATACTCCAACTACTAATTTCTGTCAGGAAGGTGAAAAATCATGACAAAGTCCGTTAAGGCTACCATTGCCGTTTTACTGTTATTGTGCGTTATCATCGCTGCATTTCCGCTTTTGAGCATCAAGGATTCCGAATTTGGAGGTGCAGACGGGGCTGCAGAAGAAGCAATCCTCGCCATTGATCCAGATTATCAGCCATGGGCAGAAAGTATTCTGGAACCACCTGGTGGTGAAACCGAAAGCCTGCTGTTCTGTTTGCAGGCTGCTCTTGGTTCCGGTGTTCTCTGTTTTGGATTCGGCTATCTGGTTGCACGCAAAAAATATAAAAAAGACTAAACAATCAGGGCGAAGGCAGTTTTTGCCTTCGCCCCTTTTCAGAAAGGTATACTTATGATACTTCTGGACAAACTTGCCTATTCTTCTCCGATCCGACAAAAAAGTCCTGCACTGAAAACACTGTTTGCCGCAGGTTCCCTCACCATCTGTGTTTCGTTCCGGCACAGTCTGGTCTGTCTGCTCATTCTTTGCTGTATGGCAGTCTGTACACTGCGCTATGCTAACCTCTCTGCAAAACGATATCTTCGTTTTCTCACCGGACCTTTTCTTTTTCTCATGCTCAGCTCTGCGGCAATTCTGTTCTTCTTTTCCTCTTCCCCGCAAGATCTGATTTCTATTCCCTGCTTTTCTGGTTACCTTGGTATCAGCCATACATCCTTCTCCCACTGGTACCAACTGATGATTGTTGCTTTTTCCAGCATATCCTGTCTATATTTTCTCATCCTGACCACTCCTATCACCGACCTGCTCACTGTTTTGAGAAAACTGCACTGTCCATGGCTGTTGCTTGAGCTGATGCTGCTCATCTATCGCGCTATCTTTATTCTGCTCGATCTTGCCGATGCAATCCAGATCTCCCAAAATTGCAGACTGGGCAATCACAGCTTCCGTTCCAAGCTTTCCGGAATGGGACAGATGCTCTCGGTACTGTTGGTACGTTCCTTAAAAAAATCTTCTTTTCTTTATGACGCAATGGAAAGCCGATTATATGATGGAGAAATTCGTGTTCTGGAAGAACATCATCCCGCCAAAAAACAGGAGTGGATTTTCTGTTTTATCTGGCTGATCGTATGCACTGTTCTTTCTCTATTCTAAATAAGGAGGTCTTTCGTTGAAAGAAATTTTGATGCAGGTACAGGATCTTTCCTACCGTTATGAAGATCAGACCCTTGCACTGGATAAAATTAACCTCAACATCTATCGCCACCAAAGGCTTGCTATTATGGGCAGCAACGGCTCCGGAAAGTCTACTCTGTTTTTGAATCTGAACGGAGTCTATAAACCGACTTCCGGTCAAATTTTATATGAAGGTAAGCCGCTCGACTACTCGCGGAAAGGCTTACTTTCCCTGAGAAAAAAGGTTGGAATTGTCTTTCAGGAACCGGATAACCAGCTCTTTTGTGCAAGTGTTCTCGGTGAAATTTCCTTTGGACCATTTAATCTGGGGCTGGACGAAGCCACCGTCCGCAATCGTGTCGCACAAATCTGTGACACCCTCTCCATTACCCCTTTTCTGGACAAACCCACTCACTTTTTGAGCGGTGGACAGAAAAAGAGGGTATCCATCGCGGATATTCTGGTAATGGAACCGGAACTTCTGATTCTGGACGAACCTTTTTCTGCACTTGATCCAAAACATGCCCACATGATCGATGATATCCTCAAACAGCTCACTGATTCCGGCATCACTGTCATCATCGCAACCCATCATGCAGATCAGGCTTATCGCTGGGCAGATCGAATCGTCGTTTTAAATCATTCCCATGTCCTGGCTGATGGAACTCCTCAGGAAATATTTTCAAACAAAGAGCTTTTGGCTGCTGCAAATCTGGAACAGCCAACCTTAATGAAAGTATCGGATATTCTAAAAAGAAAAGGAATTTTGTCTGAATGTGATTTTCCAAAAACAGCGGAGGAGCTGGAAATGCTGTTAAAATAAGATTCTTTTTCCCCTACCTCTTGTATTTTCTTAAAATTCTTCTTATAATAAGAAAAAAGTAACATTACGATTCTTTTCAAAAGTCTGCTAGGAGGTATCTTATGAAAGGTCTTTCCATTACTGGTTTAATTCTTGGCATTGTTGGCACTGCTGCCGGCATCACCGGCGTTATTCTCAGTGCAATCGGTCTTGCAAAATGTAAATCTCAGGAATTCTAGAACTCCTTTCAAACGTCTTTTCTTTCTATTTCGAAAGAAAAGACGTTTTTGATTGTGAAACACTCTCTTCGCAAAATTTACGGTTTCACGCGCAAAACAGACCCGAATTTTGGCAGGCTCAGTTTGGGCGTTTTTCTTGAAAATATCTCTGGCTTCCTGTATAATTGATAGCTGGATTATGATTCCGGTAAGGAATTAATTTTGAAAGTGAGGCGTGGAAGTATGCAAAAAATTGGATTTGATAACGAAAAATATCTTCACACACAGTCGGAGCACATACGCCAGCGAATTTCCCAGTTTGGCGGGAAACTTTATCTGGAGTTTGGCGGAAAGCTTTATGACGATTACCACGCTTCCCGTGTTCTTCCAGGCTTTCAGCCGGACAGCAAGCTTCGCATGCTGCTTCAATTAAAAGAACAGGTAGAGGTTGTTATCGTCATCAATGCCGATGACATCGAAAAGAATAAAGTCCGCGGCGACCTTGGCATCACATACGATGTAGATGTTCTTCGCCTGATCGACGTATTCCGTGGATTTGGTTTGTATGTTGGCAGTGTTGTTATGACCCGTTTCCAGGGACAGGCTGTTGCACTGGCTTTCCAGGAGCGTCTGGAAGCACTGGGTGTCAAAGTATACCGTCACTATCCAATCGAGGGTTATCCATCCAACATTGCAAAAATTGTCAGCGATGAAGGCTATGGCAAAAACGAATACATCGAAACAACCCGTGAGCTGGTTGTTGTAACCGCTCCTGGTCCAGGCAGCGGCAAGATGGCAACCTGTCTGTCCCAGCTTTATCATGATCACAAGCGTGGAATCAAAGCAGGATATGCAAAATTTGAGACCTTCCCGGTATGGAACCTCCCGCTCAATCATCCGGTTAACCTCGCTTATGAGGCCGCTACCGCTGATTTAAACGATGTCAACATGATTGACCCATTCCACCTGGAAGCTTACGGCACCACCACCGTTAACTATAACCGCGATGTGGAAATCTTCCCAGTACTCAAGGCAATGTTCGACAAGATCGTCGGCGAATGTCCTTACAAATCTCCAACCGACATGGGTGTAAACATGGCAGGAAATTGTATCTTTGATGATGAAGCTGTCAGCGAAGCTTCCCGTCAGGAAATCGTTCGCCGCTACTACACCGCTCTGTGCGCTCAGCGTCAGGGAACCGCTACTGAAGAGATTGTCTACAAGCTCGAACTTCTGATGAAAAAAGCTGGTGTCACCATCCATGACCGCAAGGTTGTTTCTCCAGCTCTCCAGAAAGCTGCACTCACCGGTTCTCCGGCAGCTGCAATGGAGCTTCCGGACGGTACCATCGTAACCGGCAAAACATCCGATCTGCTGGGTGCTTCTTCTGCACTTTTGTTAAATGCACTGAAAGTTCTGGGCGGCATCAGCGATGACATCCATCTGATCTCTCCAGTTATTATCGAACCAATTCAGCATCTGAAAGTGGATCACCTTGGCAACCGCAATCCAAGACTGCACACTGACGAAGTTCTGATTGCCCTTTCCATCTGTGCTGCAACCAATCCGACTGCGGAACTTGCCATGGAACAGTTAAATAAGCTGCGTGGCTGTGAAGTTCATTCTTCGGTAATTCTTTCTCAGGTGGACGAAAAGGTATTCCGCCGTCTGGGTGTCAATATCACCTGTGAGCCAAAATACGAAAACAAACAATAGTCTTATGCATAAAAAGACAGCTGATGAAAAATCATCAGCTGTCTTTTTTATTTTTTCTGTTCTTTCATCCGAAACTGGACATTGACTGCAATCTCATCTTCTGATGGATAGGAAGCGCTGATTTTTCCATGATGCTGATCAACGATACTTTTTGCAATCGCAAGTCCCAACCCATAGCCGCCTTTTTCCCGGTTTCGTGCTTTGTCTGCCCGATAAAACCGCTCAAACATCCGTTCCAGCTCCTGTTCGGACATCTTTTCCGAAACGGTATTTTTAACACTTAACAGAAAACGTTCCTTTTCCCCTTCCCGTTCCAAGCGAACAAAGATCTTTCCTTTTGGAGCACAATATTTGCAGGCATTATCCAACAAGATCCGTACCAGTTCCCGAAGCTTTCCTTCATCGCCCAGAAAATTAATATTTTCGGCAATGTCACTGTCCAGACTTAAGCCCTGCTCAAAGGCTACCGACTCAAATGGAAGCACCGAACTCCAGACAACATCACTGAAATTTACTTCACTGTATACCAGAGAGACTGCTGCATCGCTTTTTGCCAAAAACAGCATGTCATCCACCAGTTTTTTCATATTGACAGCTTCTTCCTGTGTATTCTGAATCCATCGTTTTTGCTGCTCAATACTGTCCTGCGGGTGAGACAGTAAAATACCAGTATTAGCAAGGATGACTGTCAGCGGCGTTTTCAGCTCATGGGAAGCATCTGCCACAAACTGCTTTTGCTGTGCCCATGCTTTTTCCACCGGACGTACAACCCACGCGGAAAGGAAAAAACTGATTACAAACAACGCAACCAGTGCACAGCTTCCCACCATCAGAGAAGAAAACAGGAAGGATTTCATCGAAGTATACTCCTGTGTCCGGTCCACAAAGGCAATCCATCTTTGCCCCTGATGTTCCTTTTCCATATACCGTAATCCTAAACCGGGAAGAGTTCCGCTTTTCTCTCCGCTTTCTTCAATTTTTTGCGTCGCTGCATTCACCGCCTGGGTAACTGTCTCTTCACTGACATTCAGATTATCGCTCTGGTAGGAGACCAGTTTTCCATCACTGTCGACCACTGCACAAAAGGAAAGCGAAAGAGGAAAATCCCGCCACTCTCGTTTTTGTTCAAAATCCAATTTAGGGACTGGCCTCTTCCCTCCGTCATCAAAATATCGTTCCATGACCTTCATGCTGTCCATCACAAGCTTTTGGTAGTTGCTGACACACATTGCCGCAAAAACAACCAGAAGCACTGTTCCAACCAACAGCATATTGATCAGGATAAATTTTTTTCGCAAACGTTTGGTCATTTATGCATTTTCCTCCAGATGATAGCCCACTTTGCGCACCGTTGCTATCCCTGCATGAGAGCCCAGGTAGAAAAACTTTTTGCGCAAAAAGGAGATATAGGCCTCTACATTATTATCTTCTGCGTTGGAATCGCTTCCCCACACCTTGACGATCAGTTCTTCCTTGGAAACAATTCCTTTTGGATTTGCAAGCAGAATCTTTAGCACTTCAAATTCCTTAAAACCCAGGCTGACCGACTTTGTACCACAGTGCAGGGTACGGGAGGAAAGTTTTAAGGTAAGGTCAGCCCAAGTAATATCTTCCAGCTGAACATCTCCCTGTCTGCGGGAAAGTGCTCGGATACGCGCCAGAAGCTCCTCCGGCGAAAAAGGTTTCGTCATATAGTCATCCGCACCGCAGTCAAGCCCCGTCACCTTATCGTTAATCTCATCTCGCGCTGTCAACATCAGAACCGGAGAAGAAATCTTTGCTTTGCGCAGCTCGTAGACGACAGTAAAACCATCTTTTTTCGGGAGCATTACATCCAGCACGATTACATCATGCTGTCCGCTCAGCGCATAATCCAATCCGTCTTCCCCATCATAGACAATATCCACACTGTATTTTTGTTCTTCCATAATCTGTCCCAGCGCCTGCGCCAGTCGTTTTTCATCTTCTACAATCAGTACCTTCATCGAATCCTCCTCACTATTTTTTATATCATTTCATTTTCTATCATTACCGTCGGATATCTTTTTTCCAGACAATACCCCAACTTTTGAGCAAGATGAGCTGAAGTTTCGTTATCTGCATCCCAATCCGGGTATTTCCCCTCTTCGAGAGCTTTTACAATCAGTGCAGCACTGACAAGGGTAGCATATCCTTTTCCTTCTTCCTCCGGTGCGGTTTGTACCTGTATCGCAAGCCCTTTCCGGGAAATCAGATAAGAAGATGCTCCACTGAGTGCACGTCCTTCCCTTGTTAAAAGAAAACCCAATCCATGCTGCTGGTAATCTCGATAGCTGCTAAACTGCGAGCAGAAATCCTTCATCCATTCCTGCTTCTTACATTCCTCAAACCATTTTTCGTCAATTGCTTCCAAACAGTACCCTTGTGGGAAAGACTTTGTCCATTGTGTAAGCTGTGTTAAACTGCCCTGAAAGGACAGCTTGTAACGAAAATAGCGTTTTGTTTTGGGGAAAATTTCCTGTGCAAGCTGAAGATATTCTTCCTCTGCCATTAAAATGGAAGTTTGCCGCTTAGAAAGCAACTCGGTTAAAAACGTCCTGTTTTTCTCTCCAAACAAAAACACAAAATCTCCCAGAATAATTGCCGCACTTTTCGGACCATCGAGACGATCCACCACAAATTCTGCCTGATTAAGAGGACTATCAAAACAGCAGTCTAACATACTCCACTCTTTTGTATCAGCAGGAATATTCAACATCTTCCGATATGCTTCATACTGTGCTCGGCTCAAAACAATCATCTTTGTTGCTCCTCCAGATTCGTTTCTGTTTTTATGATATCACAAGCAAAGATTGTTTTTCTATCCTTTTTCGATATTTTACCGTGTAAAGCTTAAAATAATCTGAAAGCATTTTTTCAGACTATTTTAAGGCTTTGGTTGTATTCTTGTGCCAGAGCAAAACAGCAAACGTATGGAGGCGTTTTATGATACAGACTATTTTTAAACGATATGAAAAAAAATATCTGCTCTCGCCGATGCAATATTCTTTTTTGAAAAAGCATCTGGATCAGATTCTGCAGGTAGATACATATGGACTGCATACCATTTGCAGTATCTATTTTGATACGGATGACTACTCCCTCATTCGCTCCTCACTGGAAAAACCGGTCTACAAAGAAAAACTGAGGCTTCGCAGTTACGGTATTCCTAAAGATACACAGGACACGGTTTTTCTGGAGTTAAAGAAAAAATACAAAGGTGTGGTTTATAAAAGACGCTGCTCAATGGAACTTTGTGAGTGTCAAAGATATCTTTACAATCAGCTTCGTCCTGCTAATGATGGTCAGATCCTGCATGAGATTGACTGGTTTCAGCATCACTGGCACACCACTCCAAAGGTTTTTCTAGCCTATGACCGCATTGCGATGTTTTCTCCGGATAATCCGGATCTCCGCATCACCTTTGATCAAAATATCCGCTGGCGAAATACACAGCTTACTTTGTCAGACGGCGATTGGGGCTATCCGCTCCTGAACGGTGACCAGAAGGACTGTATCCTGATGGAAATCAAAATTCCAAATGCAATGCCGCTCTGGCTTTCTTCTCTTCTGGACGAAGCGGGAATTTATCCTACCTCTTTTTCCAAATATGGCTTTTGCTATCAAAACTATATCTTTCCTAAGATCCATCAAACTCACTCTCTCGGAGGCAAAATCTATGCTTAACACACTTTTTGCAAGCGTTATCACCACCACAGTTAACTGGCAGGCAATTCTGCTCTGTACCCTTTCTTCCCTGATTCTGGGAATCGCCGCTACAGGCATCTACTGTTATAAAAACATGTACACCAAAAGCTTTGTCGTTACTTTGGCTTTGCTTCCTGCGATGGTTCAAATTGTCATCATGCTGGTCAATGGAAATCTTGGCGCTGGTGTCGCCGTTATGGGCGCATTCAGCTTGGTTCGTTTCCGTTCGGTTCCCGGCAGTGCACGGGAAATCGGCAGCCTGTTTTTTGCTATGGCCCTTGGACTTGCAACCGGCATGGGATATATCGCTTATGCTGTTTTGTTCCTGATTATCGTAGGAATTGCTAACCTTGTTTTGTACAGTACCAAATTTGCATCTCCCCGCTACGTTGACCGGGAGCTGAAAATTACCATCCCGGAATCTTTGGATTATGACGGACTTTTTGATGATCTGTTTCAGAAATATACCGCTCAGCATGAATTGCTCCGCGTCAGAACCACCAATATGGGCAGCCTGTATGAGTTATGCTATCTGGTTCGTCTCAATGACCGACAGATCAGCAAAGCGTTTCTGGATGACATCCGTTGCCGAAATGGTAACTTAAACATCGTCTGCGGCAAGATTTCAACAGTACGGGATGAGCTTTAAAAGGAGGTTTTCCCTTTGAATATACACAAACTAAAACATCGTCTTTGTCTGCTCGTCCTGTGTATTGCACTGATTGCCAGCGGCTGTACACAAACTTCGGAGGAAACAACTTCTTCCTCCGAGGTCAGCGAGCCTGTACAGAGCGTTTCTGATACCAACAATCCTAACCAGCTTCATGAATATTCTGACTATGAACTGGATGCAAGCTATGATGAAAACAACTGTGCCGTCATTAGCCTTTCCGGTTCGGGTGCTTCCTCCAACGGAACCGGCGTTTCGGTTTCCGGAAGTGTTGTCACCATCACCAAGGAAGGAAGCTATCTGATCAGCGGTACGTTAGATGATGGCCAGATTGTTGTCGATGCCGACAAAACAGATTCTGTTCAGCTGATTCTGGATGGTGCATCCATTTCCTGCTCCAACAGCAGCGCTATTCTGGTTCGTCAGGCTGATAAAGTAAAAGTTACTCTTGCCTCTGGAAGCCAGAACAGTCTGTCCGATGCCGAAACCTATCTTTCCGGCGATGAAGACAATCCGGATGCTGCCTTGTTCAGCAAGGATGACCTGATTATCAATGGAGATGGTCAGCTTAATATTACCGGAAACTATAAACATGGCATTGCAGGAAACGATGACCTTGTTATCACGGGCGGTACTTTCGAGATTACATCCAAAAGCCATGCTCTGCGCGGAAAAGATTCTGTTGTCATTTCGTCCGGCAACTTTACATTGACTTCGGAAAAGGACGGTATCCAGGCAAGCAACACAGAAGACAGTACAAAAGGCTGGGTACAGATTGACGGCGGTGATTTTCTCATCGTCTCAGATGGTGATGGTATCCAGGCTGAAACCGATCTTGTCATCAACGATGGCAACTTTACCATCACAAGCGGAGGCGGATCAGAAAATGGTCCGGAACACACCAGCAATATGATGGGCGGCAGAGGAATGGGAGGCGCAATGTCCCGACCAGACATGTCTCAAACCGATATGACCAGACCGGATGATGGCTCTGCTCCGCCGGAAGCTCCTTCTAACGAGAATGGTACTCCACCGGAAATCCCTTCTGATGCAGATTCTGCACCGGCAGAATTAACCATTGGAGAAAGCTCCGACACTTCTCAATTCCCGGCTTTTGACTCCGATGACTTCGATGATGCTTCTACCGATGATACGGAAAATACTGTCAGCACAAAAGGTATCAAAGCATCCAACAGTATAACGATAAACGGCGGCAACTTTTCCATTGATTCTGCCGACGACTCGCTTCACTCTAACTATGAAATCAACATCAACGAAGGTTCCTTCCAGATCCAGACCGGAGATGATGGAATGCACGCTGACGCATATTTGAACATTTCGGGCGGCACCATCGACATCACCGAAAGTTATGAAGGTCTGGAAGCTGTTATCATTGATATTTCAGGCGGCACCATTCAGCTTGTTGCCAGCGATGACGGTGTCAATGCTGCCGGCGGAAATGATTTTGAGATGACAGAGGATGGTCTGGTGCTGAAGTCAACTGATGAAACAACTGCTTCAGATCCTTCTCAGCAGACTGCACCGGACACATCAGCCCCTCAGGAAAACACAACTTCTGAAAGCACCTCACAAACTACACAGGAAAAAAACTTTAACCGAGGTGGGGGTATGATGGCAGAAGAAAATACCCAACTGACTATCAGCGGCGGAAGCCTCACTGTAAATGCAGATGGAGATGGTCTGGACAGTAACGGCAATATCACCATCAGCGGAGGTAACGTTATTGTACTTGGTCCAACTTCAGGAGCAGACAGTGCTCTGGATTATGACGGAGATGCCTCAATCAGCGCAGGTACACTGGCAGCCCTTGGCAGTGTCGGAATGGCGCAATCCATTGATTCTTCCTCTGATCAGGCAGTCTTAATGGTGACATGGGATCAGACTCAATCAGCCGGCACCCGCCTTACCTTATGTGACCAGAACGGCCAGATCATATTCTCTCTGCTGCCGGATAAAGATTATCAGACTGCTGTTATCAGCACTGATTCCATGACCGCATCACAAACCCTTACCCTGTATACCGGCGGCACAACTAACTCAGAAAGCCAGTTGATTACAATGGGAGAACTTTCTGACGGCACAAAACTGTGCGACGTCACCTTGCAGGAAGGTCTGACCAGCATTTCGCAGGATGGCAGTGAACGAACCCAATCCTTTGGTGGAGGCGGTTTTAAAGGCAGTGGCGGCGGAAGAAAAGACTTTGCCGCAAATCCTCCATCTCAAAATAATGAAGAAGCTCCCACTCAGGAAAATACAACAGAATCTGAGGCTCAAGCTTCTTCACAAAACAGTTAATTTATTATGATATCTCCTTGTGGGCACAATCAATCGTTTTATACTTCTCCTCGCTCTCCTTTTCTCCAGCTTATTGTGCCCGCGTTATCCTTTCTTTTTAAAAAGTAAAAGCTCCCTTTTTGGGAGCTTTTACTTTTTTATCCTATTTGAGATTCATTTAACTTTACCATGTGGATGTGGTCTTCCCACACACCGTTGATTTTCAGATACTTTCTTGCCAGGCCTTCCTCGCAAAATCCGCATTTTTTCAGAACACCCAGCGATGCCTGATTGTGCGGCATGACGTTCGCTTCGATTCGGTGAAGCCCCAGCTCCTCAAAGGCAATCCGCACACATTCATTGACTGCCTCGGTCATCAGACCCTGACGCAGATAATCCTTGTCCAAGCTGTATCCCAGAAAACAAGACTCAAAGCATCCCCACACGACATTATTGAGCGCAATCTTTCCAATAATCTTTTCCGGCTGTGAAGCGGGCACCAGATAAAAGCGAAAGCCAACCGCTTTGCGGATATTTTCTTCTTCCTGAATCAAAAGTTCTCTTTGTATCTCTTCTGTAAAGAAGCTTTCGTCCCGCTGCGGTTCAAAGGCGCGCAGGAACTCCCGGTTTCGAAAATAATATTCTGCAATCCCTTTTGCAAGGGATGTTTCTGCCGGCAAAAGCAGGAGTCTTTTCGTACGATAAAATTTTTTCATCGCTAGACCTCCCTTTTTTTCTGCTTTTTGCGGTATTCTGATGCCTGTGGTGTTTCCAGATAAACATCATACTGTTCGTACAGCCACCGTTCGATTTCTGCCATGCTTTCCTGTTCCATCGGAAACAATCTGGAAGCAATCAGGTCACTGTGTTCCAGATTCCATTCTCCATACCAGATCTGAACCCGGATTTCTTTCTCCTCTTTCTGGGGAGTCATTTTATAGTTCATTCCATTCCGGCTTCCGGTCAACTTGTTTCCGCTGTCAAAATAGGTGATAGTCGGAATATAAAAGTCCTTTACCGAATAATCCATCTTATCTGCCTCCAAACAGCCTTGCCAGAGGGCTTACTGCCTTTCCAAGATTGTCAACCGCTTCGTTGAGTGCATTGATGTCGATTTTTTCCAAAACCTCCACCGCTTTTTTCAGTTCTTCCACACTTTCCTGCATCGCAGTCTGACCCTCCTTGGTCAGGTCATTGACATTATTCATGAGCTCTTTTGGATTTCCCTCATTAATCTGCGCAATCACCTGCTGCGCCTGATCGACTGTCTCCTGCACCTGCGGCATCCACTCCTCAGTCTGAGCGGTAATTTTCTTCGCTTCGGAAAGTACCGATGCGCTTTTGGGAACAATGACAATCGCTGCGATAACTGCTACTGCCAGAACACCAGCTGCACATCCTGCTGTTATCCTCATCAGTTTTTCCATCAGCTGATTGTGTTCTTCCTGCCGCTTGGTAAATCGGATAAATTCTCTTGCTTCGTTGTTTTCCTGCTCAACTGCTTCTTCCATATCTTTGATTTCAGCCAGTTTTCCCATCGCTGCCTTCCTTTCTGTCACAAACATAATATTCTTTTTCTTTCTTAGTATACTATATCAGTCTGTGTTAGAATATAGACCATCGGTAAATTTTTCTAAAAATTTCTATTATAGCTTATATTACTATTGCATAAGCAGCTTATGCTGCTTATGCTGCCTTTTCTGTTTTTTCCTTCGGAACAATCAGATTGAGCACAATTGCGCTGACTGCCACGATGCTGACTTCGGATTTGCCAAAGATATCGGTCATCCACTGTGGGAAACCAGCAAATACACCTGCTGTCTGCGGAATACCAATTGCCAGTGCAATCGAAAGTCCTGCGATGAAGACGCTTCGTGGGCTTAATCCCTCTCTGGAAAGCATACGGACACCGGTCATGGCAATGCTTGCAAAAACAGTGATGGTTGCACCGCCAAGTACCGGTTGTGGAATGGTTGTCAGGATCAGTGCGAATTTCGGCATCAGTGCTGCCAGAGCCACGATACCTGCTGCAAGGGAGAAGACAGTTCGGTTGATTACTTTGGTTGTGGTAACGATACCGACATTCTGTCCTGCGGTCGCAACTGGAGAACCTCCTAGAAAACCGCCGATCATGCTGGCAATGTTGTTTGCAATAACACCGCCGGAAATTTCCTGAAAGCTTGCGTTGCGGTCAAATGCACCGTTTGCGCTGGCTTCCAACTGTCCCATATCCTGCACTGCATTGACAACAAATACTATACCCAATGCGATCATCGCACTTGGCTGGAAGTCCAAACCAAAATGCAGAACCTTTGGGAGCTGGAACCATGCAGCTTCCCCGATCCCGTCAAAATGAATCAGTCCCATTGCAAGTGCGGACAGGTAACCAACAATCATGCCAATCAGGGTGGAAGAGGCTTTGACCATTCCCTTTCCAAACTGTCCACAGATAATAACTGTAATCAGGGTAATCATAGCAAGCAGCCAGTTCTGCATGCTTCCATAATCTGCCGCTGTCTTAACACCACCTGCCATATAATTGACTGCCGTATCATACAGCGAAATACCGATGGTGACAACAACGCTTCCTGTGACAATCGGTGGAAACAGTTTGCGGATATACTTAAAGAAAATACCGACAATAATGCCCATCGCTGCGCCGAATACCTGAGCACCCAGCATTGCAGCAATACCATACTGTCCAACAATTGAGCTTAAAGTCGGCAGAAATGCAAATCCACTGCCGATCATGACCGGCAGTCCGCTTCCAACCAGACCTTTGAGCGGATAGTGCTGCAAAAAGATTGCGATTGCAGCACCCAAAAGTGATGCCTGAATCATAACAATCTGTTCACTGCCAGAGATTCCTCCCGCACCTGCGACCAGCATTGGCATTGAGATACAACCAACTACCATCGCTACTACGTGCTGAAGTGCCATCGGAACTGCCTGTCCAAGAGACACCTTTCCCTTCGGGCTGTAAAGTCCCTCTTTGTTGTTTTCCTTTTTCATACTTTCGTTCATATTTTCTCTCTTTCTCTATATCTTTTATTCTTTTTCAAAATCGTCCAGATCAAAGCAGACAGCATCTGTTCGGGAACGAATCGCACCAATCAGCGCTGTATCCTTTTTCCGTAACACTGCCGCTACCCTTTTCTGATCAAATAAAAGAAGCAGTGCTCTGCAATAAGCAGGACTTGCGTTTTCCAAAAATCCTACCTCGTCGATTACCGCCCAACACCCGGAAGCGGATTTTGCGTGTTCTATTGCCTGCACACCAAAATGATCCAGCACCTCTGCTTTTACCTTTGGTCCCTTTCCGGGGACAAAACCTTCTGCAATGGCCTGCTGCTGTCCGTCAGAGCGGTCTTCCAGGATAATCTGACTTGGTGTTCCATCCCCGTTCCTCATGGCAAAGGAACGTATCCCTGCCTGTTCTCCTCCGGAAAGCATACCTTCTTTCAGCAACCGTTCCAAAAGGGTCGTTTTGCCGCTTTCTCTGCTTCCGGTAATCAGGATATGGGCACTTCCCCGTCTAATCTCGTTACAGATCTCCTGCCATACCTCTTTTCTGCTCTGTGCCATCTACCAGTTGCTCCAATCACAACCTTTGGAGAGCATCTGGGCAATCTTTTCCAAAGCATTCTGTTCCAACTCGCTGTAACGGTCAAACTCGTAGCTGTCCAAGTCGATAACTCCAATCACTTCGTCATTTAAGAAAATTGGAACAACGATCTCGGAGTTGGAACCCCCATCACAGGCGATATGTCCCGGGAACTCATGGACATTCGGCACAAGCTGTGTTTTTTTCTGGGAAACAGCAGTTCCGCAGACACCGCTTCCTACCTTGATTCGGCGGCAGGCAGGTTTTCCACAGAACGGACCAAGTACCAGCTCGCCGTTTTTCATCCGGTAAAATCCAGCCCAGCTGACATCCTTCCAGATTTCAAAAATCGCTGCCGCTGTATTTGCCATATTGGTAACGCAGTCTGTTTCTTCCGCAATCAGAGCACGCACCCGCATTACTGCCCACTGGCAGGCTTCTTCCCTGGTTTGAATGTTCGGCATTTTTACTTCCATATTCATAACCTCACTTTTCGGTTGTTTTCTTTGCTTTTATCATAATCGAAAAAAGGGGGTATTGTCAAACAAAAAAGGCCCGGAGTGCTGCTCCGAGCCTTTTTTATCATATTACTTGCACAGTTTGCAAACTTCGTCTACGATGTTTGCTGCGCGCAGACCAAACTCGGTGATAAGATCGCCGCCAGGACCGGAGTGACCGAATTCATCATGTACACCCATCTTAACTACCTTGCAGTTTAAGCCGTTTTCACAAACTGCTGCACAAACAGCATCGCCCAAACCACCGATAACCGAATGTTCTTCTACGGTGATGATCTTTCCGGTTTCTGCTGCTGCCTTGCAGATCAGCTCTTCATCCAGTGGTTTGATGGTATGGATGTTGATGATGCGGGCATCAATGCCTTTTTCTTCCAGCAGTTTGCCAGCTTCGATTGCTTCTGCTACCATCAGGCCGGTTGCCACAACGGTGACATCTTTACCTTCACGCAAAACAATACCTTTACCCAGTTCAAAATGATAGTTTTCCGGATCATTGAATACTGGAACTGCCATTCTGCCAAAACGCAGATAAACCGGACCAACATATTCAACTGCTGCGCGGACTGCTGCTCTTGCTTCTACGTCGTCAGCAGGGTTGATCACTACCATACCTGGAATACTTCTCATCAGTGCGATATCTTCGCAGCACTGATGGGTAGCACCGTCTTCACCAACCGAGATACCTGCATGAGTAGCACCGATCTTTACGTTCAGGTGTGGATAACCGATCGAGTTTCTTACCTGCTCAAAAGCTCTTCCTGCTGCAAACATTGCAAAAGAACTTGCAAATGGAATCATACCAGCTGCTGCAAGACCTGCTGCAACGCCCATCATATTTCCTTCCGCAATACCACAGTCAATAAAGCGTTCCGGGCATACCTTTTTAAAGTTTGCTGTTTTAGTTGCTCCTGCAAGGTCTGCGTCGAGCACTACCAGATTTGGATATTCCGATGCAAGCTCAGCCAGTGTAGCTCCATAGCTTTCGCGAGTTGCAACCTTTTTGATCTCTGCCATTATTTTGATCCCTTTCCTTTCCCGATTACTTTGTAAGACCAGCAAGCTGTTCCTGAAGCTCGTTCATTGCAACTTCGTACTGCTCATCGTTTGGAGCAGTTCCATGCCAGGATGCTTTGTTTTCCATAAAGGAAACGCCCTTGCCTTTTACAGTTTTTGCAATGATTGCAGTTGGTTTACCCTTTACGGTACGTGCTTCATTGTAAGCGGACTCAATCTGATCAAAATCATGTCCATCAATATTGATAACGTGGAAACCGAATGCCTTGAATTTTTCATCAATCGGGTATGGGGACATAACGTCCTCGATGCTGCCATCGATCTGCAGACCGTTATTATCTACGAGGATGCACAGGTTGTCCAGATTATAATGAGAAGCAAACATAGCAGCTTCCCAAACCTGACCTTCCTGAATCTCGCCATCGCCCAAAACAGCGTAGACACGATAGTCTGCACCGGTCAGTTTTGCTGCCTTTGCCATACCGCATGCAGCCGAGATGCCCTGTCCCAGAGAACCGGAGGACATATCTACACCCGGAATTTTCTTCATATCAGGATGTCCCTGAAGGCGGGAGCCGATTTTACGCAGAGTCTTTAACTCTTCCACTGGGAAAAAGCCCTTGTGTGCCAAAGTTGCATACAGTGCCGGTGCAATGTGACCTTTGGAAAGGACAAAACGATCGCGATCTGGTTTTGCCGGATTTTGAGGGTCAACATTCATCTCTGCAAAGTAGAGATAGGTCAGGATATCTGCTGCGGAAAGAGAACCACCCGGATGTCCGGATTTTGCATTGTGGGTTCCCTCAATGATACCCATGCGGACTTTGCATGCTGTGATCGACAGCTCTTTTTTGAGGTTGCTGTTCATGTTGTGGAATCATTCCTTTCAGTTGCTTTGTATTCTCATACAATCTTAAAGAGTGTATTTTTGTTCCAAACGATAAATAAAATCGGCTACAGCTCCATTTTCGCACGAATCGACAATAAAATCAACCTCTTTTTGAAGATTTTCGTCTCCATTTTGAGGGGTCGCCGAAAAATCTGCCAGAAGAAGCATGGATTCGTCATTCTCTCTATCTCCAATGGCTGCTGTTTTCGCAAGGTTCAGGGAATTTTGAATCATCTTCATTCCTTTTCCCTTATCTACGCCATCTGCAACCAGTTCCAGATAAAAGGCATCGCTCTGCACCGGATAAAATCCCTCGGGATTTTGTTCCTCGATATATTTTCTTACGGTCGGGATCTGTTCCGGCGGAACGATCAAAACGACCTTGTGCCACTGCTGCGGACCTTCCTGCTCCGAATAGGTTTTGCAGCAATCCTCTCTCTGGTACATATCGCGGCGCTGTGCCACTCCTTCGATGGATTCATCGCCCCAGCGAATTACCCAGTAATTATCCGGCTCTACCAACATAGCTCCAATCTGAGAAAAACGCTCCAGCAAAGAAAAAACAAATTCTTTTACATGAAGCGGAAGCTGTGCCTCAAACAAAACTTCCCCTGTTATCGGGGAATAGATGTATCCTCCGTTGATGGTAATAATTGGTGCATTCACCTGAATCTGTGGCAGAATTTCTCCCAAGGCACATTTGGGTCTGCCGGTACACAGAGTAAAGGTTCCGCCCAGCTGCTGAAAGCGCGCAATAGCATCAAGATTTTTCTGTGGCACTTTGCTCAGCTCGGTCAGCGTACCATCAATATCAGAGACCAGAAGAAGGTCATGAAAGACAGAATTATTCATCGGAATCGTCCTCCTCTTTTGGTTTTAATATCTTTAAAAATCCGGTAAAATACTCCGGAAGCGGCGATTCAAAATAAAGGTGCTCTCCGGTGATCGGATGGTCAAATCCCAGTGCTCTGGCATGCAGGCACTGTCCATTCAATCGTTTGATGGCTTTCTTTGGCCCATATACCTCATCCCCTGCAACCGGATAGCCCAGATAAGACAGATGAACGCGAATCTGATGGGTGCGCCCTGTTTCCAATTTGCAGCGCAGGTGGGTAAATCCATCATAACGGCGGATGACCTGATAGTGTGTAACCGCTTCTTTTGCCCCAATCAGGCTTCCATCCGGCTGTCGGCAATCGTTTCGTACTGCCATCTTTTTGCGTTCCTTGGCACTTCTGCCGATCGGAAGATCGATGGTTCCCTCTTCCTCTTTAACATTTCCGTAAACTACCGTTTCATAAAAACGGTCGACGGTATGTGCCTGGATCTGCTTGCTTAATCCCTGATAAGTTTCATCGTCCTTTGCACAGACCAAAAGCCCGCTGGTATCCTTATCAATACGATGCACGATTCCCTGCCGTTCTATTCCGTTGCAGGTTGCAAGCTTTCCATCACAGTGATAGAGAAGAGCATTAACCAATGTATCCTCTTCGTTTCCTGCTCCCGGATGGACCACCATATCTTTGGGCTTATTGACGACCAGAAGATGTTCATCCTCATATACAATATCCAGTGGAATATTGCTTGGCTTTGGCTCACAGACAGGATGCAGCACTGCTTCCCAGTCAATCTCTCCATCTGCGTCCTCAGCTGATTCGGGCAGGATGACAAAAACGCTCATTCCGGATTTGAGCTTATCATTTTTACCTGCCTGTTTCTCTCCGATTTTCACAAAACCCTGCGCAATCCATTTCTGCGCCTGGCTCCGGCTCATCCCCGGAATGGATTCCTGCAAAAACTTATCGATTCGCTCTCCGTTTTGCTGCTCTTCTACCGGCAGACAAAGAGGGCTACTCATATTTTTTGACCTCCTGACGAATCTCGAAGCGATGATGCTCTTTTCGCTCAATAAACAGAATATAGATCAGCAGCAGCCCTGTTCCGCAGCAAACGCAGATATCCGCTACGTTAAAGACAGGAAAGTTAATCAGACGAAAATCAAACAGGTCCACAACATAACCGCCTGTGCGGAAAACACGATCAATCAGGTTGCCAAGACCACCTGCCAGAATAAGGCTCCAGCTGGATACCAGCCATGGGGAACGGATCTTCTGCATCAAAAGCAGAATCAAAATCAAAACCAGCAAAATCGAGGTACCCAATACAAGCAGGATTCTTTGATTTTGCAGTGTGCTGAATGCTGCACCAAAGTTCTGCACATAGGTCAGGTGGAAAACGCCTGGAATCAGCGCGATGGTATCGACCTGACTGAGCGAGCTTTCTGCCCAGAATTTTACAAATTGATCGGCTGCAACAAGCAGCGCTGCAATTCCCAACCAGATATAGTTTAACATAGGATTCCTCCCTTCATTCCTGTTCAAACATCCTCTGCTATAACACAAAAAGCGGTGCAGGAAGATCTGTTTCCTGCACCGCAGTATCAATCTTAGCCTATAATAGCTGCACAACGTGCACAGAGGGTTGGATGTTTTTCATCTTTGCCAACTGTATCGCTGTAAGCCCAGCAGCGTTCACATTTTTCGCCGTGTGCTTTGGAAACGGTTACCTGAAGACCTTCTACCTCTCCGGTAGCAGCAGCAACTTCACCTTTTTCCAGAACAACCTGGCTTACGATGAATACTGGCTCCAGAACTGCCTCATTAGCTTTGAGGAAGTCATACAGTTCGCCGTCAGCTTTCAATGTCAGCATTGCTTCCAGAGATTTACCGATTACTTTCTGGTTTCTTGCATTCTCCAGCGCTTTGTTGACATCATCGCGGATATTGCGGATTCGCTCCCATTTTGCCATGAATTCAGCAGTTTCATCACCTTTGCTGCCTTTTGGCATTTCGTTGAATACGCAAGCTTCCGGATTATGATCCTTGGATTTTGGCAGGTTAGCCCAGATCTCTTCGCAGGTGAATGCAAGGATTGGAGCAAATACCAGAGTCATATCGCGCAGGATGCGGTAGATAGCGGTCTGAGCTGCACGTCTGGATACGGAGTCTGGTTTTTCAACATACAATCTGTCCTTGATGATGTCCAGATAGAAGTTGGACAGGTCAATGGTGCAGAAGTTGCGGATTGCATAATAAACCAGATGGAACTCAAACTCATCATAAGCTTCGTTGCATTCTTTTGCAACCTCATCCATTCTTGCCAGAGCCCAGCGATCCAGTTCTTCCAGCTGATCGTCCGAAACAGAATCGGTGTCCGGGTTAAAGTCATAAAGGTTACCCAGAATATAACGTGCGGTGTTACGGATCTTTCTGTAAACTTCAGAAAGCTGTTTTAAGATATCGTTGGAAACGCGGATATCTGCATGATAGTCGGAAGATGCAACCCACAGACGCAGGATGTCTGCACCGAATTTTTCGGTGATTTCTTCCGGTGCAATACCATTGCCCAGAGATTTGTGCATGGTCTTGCCCTGTGCGTCAACAACCCAGCCATGGGTGCAGACTGCCTTGTATGGAGCAACACCTTTCCATGCAACAGAGGTCAGCAGCGAGGACTGGAACCAGCCTCTGTACTGGTCAGCACCTTCCAGATAAAGGTCAGCTGGCCATCTGAGATTATCTCTGCCCATTAAAACTGCTGCGTGAGAAGAACCGGAATCGAACCATACGTCCATGATGTCGGTTTCTTTTCTGAATTTTTCACAGCCGCACTTCTTACATTTTGTACCTGCTGGCAGGATTTCATTTGCTTCATGGGTCCACCATGCATCGGAGCCTTCTTTGCGGAACAGGTCGGATACTGCTTTGATGGAAGCGTCGTCAATGTGGAACTCACCGCATTCTTCGCAATAGAAGATCGGGATTGGAACACCCCACAGTCTCTGACGGGAGATACACCAGTCGGAGCGGTCGGTTACCATGTTCTTGATGCGGCCTTCGCCCCAGGAAGGAATCCATTTGATGCCTTCGATTGCTTTTACTGCATCTGCTTTAAAGTCATCAACCGAGCAGAACCACTGTTCTGTTGCACGGTAGATGATTGGGTGTTTACATCTCCAGCAGTGTGGATACTGATGGACAATCTTCTGAACCGCAAACATGTTTCCGGTTTCTTCCAGTTTCTTTGCGATTGCTTTATTTGCATCATCGGTCTTGAGTCCTGCAAATTCGCCGGCTTCCTTGGTCAGGCGACCTTCGTTGTCAACAGGAACGACGATGGAAATTTCAGGATAATGGTTAACGCAGACTTCAAAGTCCTCTACACCGTGTCCAGGAGCGGTATGAACACATCCTGTACCGGAATCCAGTGTAACATGGTCACCGACAATAACCAGAGAATCACGGTCAAGGAATGGATGCTGGCAAACAATGTACTCCAGATCTTTACCAGTTACCGAACCGATCAGTTCATAATCACTGATGGATGCAGCTTCCATTGCAGCAGGAGCAAGCTCTTTTGCCATGATGTAGTATTCGCCGTTTGCTTTTACTGCGCAGTATTCATAGTCAGGACCAAGGCAGATTGCCATGTTACCCGGCAGAGTCCAGGTGGTTGTGGTCCAGATTACAAAGAAGGTCTTTGCAGGATCAACGCCCAGAGCAGACAGTTTACCTTTGTCATCTTTTACTGCAAATTTTACATAGATGGAGAAGCAAGGATCTTCTTCGTACTCAATTTCAGCTTCTGCCAGTGCAGTGTTACAGTCAGGGCACCAGTAAACTGGTTTGAGGCCCTTGTAAACATAGCCTTTCTGAGCCATGTTTCCGAAGATTTCGATCTGTTTTGCCTCAAATTCTGGTTTGAGGGTCATATATGGGTTGTCCCATTCACCCAGAATACCCAGACGTTTAAACTGTGTTCTCTGAGTATCCAGATAGTGCAGTGCAAATTCTTTACAGATCTTTCTCAGTTCAACAGGGCTGATATCGCTGGTAACGCCAGCTTTCTTTCTTGCCTTCAGCTCAATTGGCAGACCGTGGGTATCCCATCCTGGAACGTATGGAGCCTGATATCCGCTCATATTTTTCTGGCGGATGATAAAGTCCTTGAGCACCTTATTGAGTGCGGTTCCAAGATGAATATCGCCGTTTGCATACGGAGGGCCATCGTGCAGAATATACTGCGGTTTACCCTCGTTGTTTTTGATCATTTTATCGTACAGTTTCTTTTCTTCCCATTCTTCCACCCATGCAGGTTCACGCTGTGGCAGCGCACCTCTCATGTTAAACTCCGTTACCGGCAGATTCAGGGTATTGTTATAATCCTGAGCCATGAACATTCTCTCCTCTTATTTTTTATAAAACCCAGTAAAATCTGGAAATCTTATCGATGTTTCTTTCTGGAAAACAGTCCGCTGCCATTTTTAGCTGTGCTGTCACGCTCCACATCAAATCCTTCACCGAATTTGAGTGGACCAAATTTGGATTCCGGCGCGGAAGATGATGCTCCGCCAAATGGAGAATATCCCTGCGAAGGCTGTGTCCGCTGCGGATGCTGCGCTGCTGGAGCAGGTGCATTTCTTGCTCCCACTGCTGCAAAGGAGGTTGTCTCCTCCATGTTATCCAGCGCTGATGTAAAATCAATCATGCTCTCTTCTGCTCCAAATCCATTTTCCTGAGGTACTGCTTCAGATTTTTCCAGCTGAGCTGCCGGTTCTGTGTTCTCCAGTTCCTCGGTCATTGGCTCCTGACGGGAGGTTTCCGGACGGCTCTGTTCCTGCTGCGGATTTTCTTTTGGTTCCTCATCGTCATATTCCGGAAGCGCACTGATCATTTCCAGATGCTGTCTGTACAAGGTCAGCAATCTATTCTTAAACTTGGTAACTTCCTTCTGCATCTTAATCAGAGCCATCTGTTCCTTTTCGATGCTCTTCTGTGCATTTTCCAAAATTCGGTCTGCCTTATCCTTTGCTTCCCGAACAATATAATCTGCTTTTGCCTTGGATTCACGGATCACACTGTCGCCCAGCTTCTGTGCACCAATCAAAGCACTGCGCAGACTGTCTTCGTCCTCGCGATACTGCTCGACCTTATCCGCCAGAACCTCAATCTTTTGTTCCAGTTCTTCCTTTTCAGCCAGAAGTTTTGCATATTCTGCCGCTACCTGCTGCAAAAATATCTCTACTTCATCCTGCTTGTAGCCGCCCATCTGTTTGTCAAAACGTCTGGAGGCAATTGTCTCCGGAGTCAACATACAAGATACCTCCCTTTTGCCGGTTTTATCGTATCGAGGGTTTTCCTCTGTATTTTTCTAAACATATTTCCCGATGGTCAGGTGAATTCTTCCCTTCTTGCTTAAAGAACCGACCTGTGTTAAAACAAATCGCCCATAGCCACGGATAGAAAGAATATCTCCTTCTTTTACCTCCCGGGAGATTTTTGTCTCTTCAAAAAAGTTCAGGTTAACAAGCCCGCTTTCAATCAGGCCCGCACTTTTTTCCCGGCTTGCATTGATTGCCAGCGAAACTATACAGTCCAACCGAAAAGAGCTTACCGTTCCGCTTTGATATTCCAGACGGTACGCTTTTGGCAAAGGACCGGTATATCCCTGTTCTTTTTTAATGCCAGCCTTTCCCACCCTTTCCAGCTCAGATAAAATAATCTGCCGGGCTGTCTGGGTGCAAAAGATCACCGCAAAATCTTCTGCGGTTAAAATTTCTCCAATCAGCTCCCGCTTGATATTCAGTCCCATCAAAGAACCTAAAATATCCCGATGGGTCAGTGCATCCTGTTTACGATAAAAAAGCGCAACCGTACTGATTGGAAACTGTTCTTTCCAGATGGAAACATCCATCCCCAAATCAAGAGAAAGATAATCAGGAAACAACCCCAGCATTCGTCTTCCGACTGCTTTTGTGACAGAAGGTTCTTCCTCCTGGTCAAATCCTGTCCAGAAGAAAAACTGATTTTGAGGAAAAGAGATCTCCCTCAAAACTCTTTTTGCCAAAGCTTGTTCCCGTTCATCAAAAAAACGGCTAAAGCACGGCAGGTTGTCTCGCTGCACCTGCCGTGCCATATCCTCAATTCGTGCGCAAAAAAGCCTGTCAGCTTCCATGCGCGGTGTTTGTCCGGCGCGGTTCATCTATTAAAAGATTACGCCGTTATTTTCCAGCTCATCGAGCAGGTCGCCCATAATGTCAACATTATATGGGGTAATGATGTATGTATTGTTTGCTACACGCTTCATCTGTCCGTTGTTGGCATATGCCACTCCGCAAAGAAAATCGATCAGTCGTCTGGAAACATCCTTGCTGGTCTGCTCCAGATTCAGAACAACTGTCTTTTTGGCGTTGAGGTGATCTGCGATAGACGCCGCATCTTCATAGCGTTCTGGTTTTACCAGTACAACCGCCAGCTGGGTTGTTGCATGGATGTTAACAACCTTGTTGTGTTTGCGGTCAGAAGAAAGAGATGGGCTTGGCATCTGCTCCTCTTCTTCCTGTTCCACATTTCCTGCCTGCATGTCGTCATCATACTCGCTGTCATAATCGTTTTCCGGAATTCCGATCAGATTTCTCAATGTGTCCCTCAGTGCCATAATCTTACTTAACTCCTTTTATAATTCCTTTGTCCAAACATTGCTGTGCCAATACGAACAATGTTCGAACCGTATCTTACTGCTGTTGGATAATCAGCAGACATACCCATAGACAAAATTTCCATATTGATATTATCATATTTTTTTTGCTTTATGTCAATAAAGAGTTGACTCATTCGGGAAAAATATTGCGAAACTTCCTCTTTATTTTCGCATACCGGCGGAATTGTCATCATTCCGCGGACACGAACGTGTTCTAATTTAGCAATTTCTTCCAATAAATGCTCAACTTCCTCGGGAAAAATGCCTGTCTTGTTTTCTTCTCTGCCGATATTGACCTCGATGAGTACATCCATCACCTTATCGATTGCAGCACAATGCTTGTCAATCTCTTTTGCAAGTTTGATGCTGTCTACCGATTCGATCATGCAAACCTTATCCACAATCTGTTTTACCTTGTTGGTCTGAAGGTGTCCGATAAAATGGATCGAAACGCCTTCTTTGTGATAGCTGTCATATTTGGAACAGAGTTCCTGCGCTTTGTTTTCACCAAGGAGCGTAATTCCCTGTTCGATTGCTGCATTGACCAATACCGGATCAACCGTTTTTGTCACAGCCATTACCTGTACATCATCCGGATTGCGTCCGGCTGACACAGCTGCCTGCCGAACCTCTTCCATAATGTGCTGTACATTCTGCTTTACTTCCTGTTCTGAAAGAACATTTTCTGAAAGGACATTTTCTGAAAGAACATTTTCATTAAGAGCTTGCATTGCTTGATTCCACTCCTTTTACGGTATCTTCATCCAAAAGTACGCCATCTTTCATCTCGATGCCGCCGCTTTCCGTTATTACCATGTCCAGGCGATTGAGCGTATGCTGATCGTCCGTTCCTGCTCTTGGTTCACACAGGATGTAGTTGCCGTTATCTTTGATAATCTCAATTGGTTTAAAACGAATTGTTGTTTTGTCCAGAACATAAACTCCTGGTATATTCTGCTCGTGATAAAGTGCCTTCGAGCTGATGCGCAATCCGGAATAGGTGGTGAAGATAATATCCACACTCTGCTTACGTACATTGAGCAGCTGATCGGTAATATCTTTACACTCAAAGATAATGACGGAATTTTTTCTTTCATCATCCGGTATAATGTTCACCACTTTTGCCGCGACTGTTTGTCCGTTTGCAAACTTAAAGTCAATCTTTACATTATCATCAATCTCAAATTTTTGTGCCTGCGAATTTTCCAGGTCAACTCCCAAATACCACACATGGGTCTTGACAATTTTTCCTACGGTATTCCCAGTGGCCTGCGGCTGCTGACTGACAATCTGCTGATAACCTGCATAATCAATGTCTTCCAAGGCTTCAGAGGTCAGGATTGATTCGTATCCATCCACCTCTTTGCAGAAATATCCTGCTGCCGGCGCATCAATTGAAACACCTTTTTCCTTCTGCTTTGCCTTTTGCAGATATGCAATTTCTGAGTTTAACTGGGTAATTCTCTCGGCAAAGGTATCCTCTTCACCCAATGCAATCTTCTTTCGGTTGAGCAGACTGACAAACTCTTCCTTTTGTTCGGCAATTCCTTCCACGACACCATCTGCTGCAAAATCAACAATCTTTCCGGCCTGATCATTGATCTGGCTGGAAAGATTTGTAACCGCAGAATAACGGGTCGCTTTTACCGTTTGCGCCTTGCTCAAAGATTCCAGCTCCTGCTGAAGCTGCTCGATCTGATTATTGACCATGGAAACGGTTTTGTCCTGATAGACTGCCGCTACCTGCTGATTTTTTGCCACCTCTTCCCCGTCCGCATAGTTATACACGGTCACACCGCTTGTCGTCTGCGGGATGATTTCTTCACTGCGAAAAACCGTTGCTTCGGCACGAACGAAATCATAAATGGTGTCGTCCAGCACCTGCTCTGTTCTCAGCTTGATATTTGCAAATCCCCACAGCTGACTTCCGATATAAACCAGAAGAAAAACGGCAAAGCCAACCGCAAAATATTGTCCGCTTTTCTTGCTTTTTCTTCGATAACCTGCCATTTGCGTCCTCCCGTGTCCGCAGTTGTGCTATTCCTGGGTTTCTTCCTTATCGTCCTGTGCTTCCTGCACTTCCGGTCCGTCCATCAGTTTGACCGGTCTGACCGGTGTGATAGTAGAAACAGCATTCTTGTAGACAAGGTTCTGCCGTCCCTCATTTTCAATAATGATGGTAAAGCTGTCAAACCCCTTAACCGTTCCGCGAAGCTGGAATCCATTGATGAGGTAAACGGTTACCATTGTTTTGTCTTTGCGAATCTGGTTTAAAAAGATATCCTGTAAATTAAGCATAATTTGACCTCCCTTGTCATTATAGTCCGTTTCCTGTTTATATTTTGTCGTGTTGTGGCATACTGCGCCAAAAATACCACTTATTTTCCGGATGTCAGTCCTAACATCTGCTCTGCCAGCTGTGCCATCTGTTGATACATCTCTTCCCGGTCAGAATAATCCTCCGCAAAGAACCAATGATAGCGCTCATCCCGTCGAAACCAGGTCAGCTGACGCTTTGCATAGCGTCTGGACTCCTGGCGGATATGTTCACATGCCTGCTCGAGCGTCTCTTCTCCTGCAAGATATGCTCCCATTTCCTTGTATCCAATCGCTTGAAAGCTTGTTTTTCCATAGCCATTTTCCAAAAGCCACCTTGCTTCCTGTTCGATACCGTCCTCCACCATTTTTGTCACGCGCAGATTGATGCGGTCATACAGCTTTTGACGGTCATGAAAACTCAGTGCCATCATACACAGATGATAGGGGGATGGTTTTGTTCTGGAAAGCTCCTGATGCTTGGAAATCGGAATACCGGTGGTGTGATAAACTTCCAGCGCTCTTGCAACCCTTCCGACATTATTTGGGTGAATCTTTTCTGCCGCCTGCGGGTCGACCTGGTTTAATCTGTCCCACAGTGCCTGCGGGCCATTTTCTTTGGCAAACTGCTGGTATTCCTCCCGCAGCTTTGTATCGCTGTCTGATTGAGAAAACTCGATGTTATCGATCAGGGAGCTGATATATAATCCGGTACCGCCGACCAGAATCGGCAGCTTTCCACGCCCTGTAATTTCCTCTATCTTCTGTTTTGCAAGCTGTACATAATCTGCAACGGAAAAGGTCTCGGAAGGTTCGAGGAAATCAATCAGATGATGCGGAATTCCTTCCATCTCTTCCGGAATCGGTTTTGCAGTTCCTACGGTCAGGTATTTGTAAATCTGCATTGAGTCTGCAGAAATAACCTCGCCATCTAACAGCTGAGCAAGCCTCACACCTGCCGCTGTTTTTCCCGAAGCGGTCGGACCTGCAACCACGACCAGCGGTATTTTCTGTTCCATCATGAATCCTTTTGCTCCTCTTTTCTGTCTTTTATCCCAAACGTCCAAACATTCGCTCAATTTCCCGCTTGGAGATTGCTTTTGCGACCGGACGTCCATGCGGACAGTAGCGTGCATCTTCATCCGTTTGAAGCATCTTTACGATCTCCCACAATTCCGGCATGGTGTTTTTATCGTTTGCCCGAACGGCACTCTTGCAGGCAACCGAATGAAGCAGCTCATCCAACGCCTGGGGTGTCAGATCTTTTTTATTTTTGGCAAGATTGTGAGCGGTCTGTTCGATGATTTCCTGAAGCTGGCTTCCCAGCATCATGACCGGCACCTCACGAACCATCAGGTCTCCGTCACCAAAATCTTCTACTAAAAATCCTGCCTGAGAAAACAGCTCGATGTTCTGCGCTGCAGCCTGATAATCTTCCCGGCTTAAATGAACCATCACCGGTTCGAGCAGAATCTGGCGATCCTCCACAAACTTTTGTTCTTTGAGTCGGTTAAAAATCAGTCTCTCATGTGCTGCGTGCTTATCGACCAGAATCATCTGTTCTCCATCTTCCAGCACAAGATAGGTTCCAAGCACCTCACCAACCAGACGAAGTTTACATTGCTCTGATTGAGGCTCTGCTCTGACCTGCTCCGGTTTTGGATCAGCTTTTATTTCCTGACAGGATTCCTGTTTTTCTGTTTGTTTTTTTATATTCTGGAAAGTTTGTTCCGGTTTAGGAGAAACTACGTTTTTTTCTTCTTTTTGCGTCGAATCTCGCAGTTTTGTTTCACAGTTTTTCACATTTTCGCTTGATTTAAATTCAAACGTTTTATGTGATATTGTATCTTTTTTGGCCGGGACTTGTTCTTTCGGAAAATGCGGTTCTTCCACCAGATAGAGCGGATTTTCCTTTTCCCACCGAACTGTCTGCGGATCATGATCCTTAAAGGTGAGCGGCACATCCTTGATCTGCTTTTCTGCTTTTAGTGCAGCAGGCATCTTCTGTTTTGGCTCAGGCTGCTGTGTCATGCGGCGATATTCCTGCGCGCTCATCCGCGTTGGAATATTCTCTTTCTGTGCCTTCCACACTGCCTGCTCCAGTCCAGTCTGTTCCACCTGTGGCTGACGCTGCAAGTCAAAGACGGTCATCTGTTTTTTGGCAGCAAACGCCGGTTTTGCAAGCGGTGTTCTATCATCTTTGGCAAGAGTATTCTTTACCCCGTAGTATACGGCATCAAAGACTGGACGTTCATTTGTAAAGCGAACCTCAATCTTTGCCGGATGAACATTGATATCGGTTTCTGTATAGGGAATAGATAGATTTAAAACACATGCTGGAAATTTTCCTACCATGATGGAATGCTTGTACGCTTCCTCCAGAGCCGCCCTTGCCGTCATGCTCTTGACATAACGTCCATTGACAAAAAAGGTCTGCATCGTCCTGTTGGAGCGGCTGGCGGACGGGAGGGTAATATAACCGGTTACATGAATCGAATCCTGCGTATAATCCACCTCCACCAGATCTTTGGTAAAATCCTTTCCAAAGACAGCATGAATGGCGGAAAGCAGTCTTCCGTCTCCCGGCGTGTGCAGGCGAGTCTGTCCCTCACGAATCAGCTGAAACGAGATTTCCGGATGAGAAAGAGCAATCCTTTCGACAACCGCCGCTACAGAGTTTCCTTCCTGCACATCCTTCTTTAAGAATTTCATGCGGGCAGGAGTGTTATAAAACAAATCCATGACCTTGATGGTGGTGCCTGCCGGACATCCAGCCGGCGTCATCTCGCCCGGCTGACCTCCTTCACCGCGATAGCAGGTTCCCTCATCGGTTCCCTGCTTTCTGGTCAGCACTTCCACGCGGGATACAGCATGGATGGAAGCCATTGCTTCCCCACGAAAGCCAAGCGTTGCGATTCGGCTCAAATCCTCCTGCGTGCGCACCTTGCTAGTCGCGTGGCGCAGAAACATCATTGGCACATCATCCGGCTCAATCCCGCTGCCGTTGTCGCTGACACGGATCAGTGTAACGCCGCCATGCCGGATCTCCACTGTAATTTTGGAAGCTCCTGCATCAATCGAGTTTTCTACCAGCTCCTTCACCACCGATGACGGCCGTTCGACCACTTCACCGGCTGCAATCAGCTGCGAAACTTCCTTATCCAAAAGCTTGATTACGCCCATCTTTGTCAGCTCCTTTCCAACTGTAAATTTGATATCAGCCTTTATTGATTTCCCTGCACTCGGTGCGGCCCATCAGATAATCCAGTGAAACATTAAAGAAATCTGCAATATCCACCATGGTGATAGCATGGGGATACAGTTTTCCTTCCTCATAATCCTGAATCATCTTGGGCAGACATCCCAGCTGGGACGCCAGTTCTTCTCTGGTATAACCCTTTTCGTTACGCAGCTCATACATTCTGTCTGCAAAAAATACCATACGCAAACCCCCTTTTCCTTAGGCTAGATCCTTGCCTTAAGTTCCGACAGCAAGACCAGTGCCTGTACCGGCGTGATCTTTTCGATATCAATTTCCTTAAGCCTGCGCACAAGCTCAGAGTCGTCCTGCTGTACCAGAACCATCGGTTCGGGCTGTTTTTGTTTTTTCGCTTTGACCGAAGGCATATTCCCCGATTCCAGCTGTTTTAAGATCTGCTGGGCACGCTGGATAATCTCCTCCGGAATTCCTGCCAGTCGGGAAACATCGATGCCGTAGCTGTCATCGGTTCCCCCGCGGACAATCCGTCGCAGGAAATAAATCTCATCACCGTTTTTCTTGACAGCAATGTTGTAGTTTTTGATGTTGAAAAAGGATTGTTCCAACTCGGTCAGTTCGTGATAGTGGGTTGCAAACAGTGTCTTAGCACCCAGTTTTTTGCGGTTTGCAATATGCTCGATGACCGCCCTTGCGATGCTCATTCCATCAAAGGTGGATGTTCCTCTTCCAATTTCGTCCAGAATCAAAAGGCTGTTTTCGGTAGCGCTCTTTAAAATCTGTGCCACCTCACTCATCTCAACCATGAAGGTCGATTGTCCAGACGCAAGGTCGTCCGAAGCACCTACCCTGGTATAGATTCCGTCCACTACCCCGATCTGTGCTGCCCTTGCCGGCACATAGGAACCGATCTGCGCCATCAGTACAATCAGTGCTGCCTGACGCATATAGGTCGATTTACCTGCCATATTCGGGCCCGTGATAACCGCGATCTGATTTTCTGCCTTGTCCAGAAGCAGGTCGTTTGCCACAAACAGGGTATCCTTTAACATCTGCTCTACGACCGGGTGACGTCCATCCTGGATATGGATTCTGCCGGACAGGTCAACGTCCGGACGGCAGTAATTATTTTCAAAGGCAACCTGTGCAAAGCTTGCGTACAGATCCAGCCATGCAATCGCGTTAGCCGTCGACTGTACCCGGAAGCTCTGTTCTGCCACCTGAGAACGTACCTCGTCAAACAACTGTGCCTCCAACACAAGGATTTTATCCCTTGCTCCCAGTATGGTCTGTTCCAGCTCCTTTAATTCCTGGGTGATATACCGCTCGCTTCCTGTCAGAGTTTGTTTTCGGATATACTCTGCCGGAACCTGAGACAAAAACGACTTGGTGACCTCGATGTAATAACCGAACACATTGTTAAATCCGATCTTCAGGTTCTTGATACCGGTTTTTTCCCGTTCCTTTGCTTCAACCGATGCCAGAACCCCCTTGGTGTTGTGTACAATCTCCCGCAGCGAATCCAGCTCCTTGCTGTATCCTTTACGGATTACACCACCGTCCTTTAAGAGTGCCGGCGGGTCATCGTCGATTGCACAGGAGATTAAACCACAGATATCTTCCAGCGGGTCCATGTTGGCAATCAGCTGTCTTAAATAAACCGATTTGACCTCTCCGACCGCCTCTTTGAGCTGCGGAAGGTTCTGAACGGTAAATTGCAGGGAGCGCATTTCTCTCGGGCTTGCCGACCCGTATACGATGCGGGTAATCAAGCGTTCCAGATCAAAGATATCCTGCAAGATACCGCGGATTTGATCCAAACGGATGCTGTCGCTCAAAAGTTCTCCAACCGCATTCAGGCGCTTATTAATGGCTGTCGGGTTAAGCAGTGGTTTTTCAATCACCGAATGGATCAGACGCTTACCCATCGGTGTTTTGGTTTTATCCAGCACCCACAAAAGAGTTCCTTTTTTCTCCCCGCTGCGCAGTGTTCTGGTTAATTCCAGATTGCGTCTTGCAGTCAAATCCAAGGTCATATACTGGTCATCACTGTACAGCTCCAGATGCTGCAAGCTTTCCAGACCATGTTTCTGTGTCTGGGTAAGATATTCGATCATCGCACCCAGTGCATAAATGATAACGTTTTGTCCTTCCCGGCTCATCTGGCGGATATCACAATCCGGAAATTGTGCCGCAACGGTTCGATAGCAGACATCCCAGGTAAAAAAGCTATCCGGAAGAATTTCCGGTCTGATATGTAAGCGGTCATTTAAGAAATTTTGAATCAGCGCACATTCCCCAGCTGATTCGTTTAAGAGAACCTCTGCCGGAGAAAATCGTCCCAGCTCGTTGAGCACTCTCTTTTTCCAGTCGGACTCAATCTGTGACGCATAGACCTCTCCGGTCGATACATCCGAAAAGACAACGGCAAAATGATCTTTACCCGGTTCCCGATAGACAAAACAAAGGTAGTTGTTTGCTCCTGCATCCAGCATGTTGGTTTCCAGCACCGTTCCTGGAGTAACCACACGGATGATCTCTCGTTTGACCAGACCCTTTGCAGTCGCAGGGTCCTCCACCTGTTCACAGATTGCCACTTTATAACCTTTTTTTACCAGCTTTGCAATATAGCTCTCGCTGCTGTGATATGGAATTCCGCACATCGGTGCACGTTCTTCCAAGCCGCACTCCTTGCCGGTCAGGGTCAGTTCCAGTTCACGGGAAGCAATCAGCGCATCATCAAAAAACAACTCATAAAAGTCACCGAGACGGAAAAATAAAAGCTGATCCAGATATTTTTCCTTGACACTCCAATATTGGCGCATCATCGGTGAAAGTTTTGTGGTGTCAACCGGTTTGCTCGAAATCTTTCTTTCCATTGTCCCTTTCCTTTCCACACGGTACCATTTTTGTGTTTCAAGCTGTTCTGCACAGGGAAACGGGTTTCCCTCTGCACAGCAGCCTGTTTCAAGTTGGATAGAAGGTCAGCCAGCACCCGTTTTCCGGTCTGCTGGCTGACAAAATAATCAATTATTAGTGACAGCCTCCACAGCTTGCGCAGTTGCCGCCGCAGCCTACCTGCATCTCGATGGTATCTGGGTCTTCACCGTTAACAGAACCATAGAGGATGGTGCTGATAAAGTTCATCATATCGTCTACTTCATGTTTTGCAGCGTTAAACTCTGCCATGTTCTCGTTTGCCATAACTTCGGCATATACTTCTTTGAGTTCTTTGTCCAGAGTGTTGAGCTTATCGGTGTCTTTGTTCTCCTGTGCCATCTCGGTGGTCAGCTCAGAACGTTTCATGTTGAATTTTACGATCAGATCCTGCAGAGCCTGATCTTCATCGTTTGCTTTTTTTGCAGCGTCGATTCTTTTATATCTCTCGTCCTGCTGAATTGCTTTTCCAAGTTCTCTTGCCATTGCAATGATATCCATGTTTTTTTCCTCCAAAACATTATTTATATTGTAAACGCGGGGGTTCCGCATTTGCATTCTGAAAATTTATACAAGTTCTCCCTCATATTCCGAGCGCAGACCGCGGGTAACTTTTACCTTGACAAAGCTGCCTGCCCGAATATCTTTTGCAGGGAATTTGATGATCATTCCGTTCTCGCACCGACCAACCATCCAGCCTTCCCTATCCTGTGCCGGATGTTCTGTCAGCACCGAAAGAACTTTGCCTTCCATTGCGCGGTTATCTTCCTCGCTGATCTTATGCTGCGCAGCAATCAGCTCGTTTAACCATTTGGTCTTTTCCTTGTACGGAATCGGGTCCGGCATCTGTGCTGCTCTGGTTCCCGGTCTTGGCGAGAAAATAAAGGTGAACATGCACTGATAACGAACTTCCTGACAAAGGGACAGCGTCTGCAAAAAGTCCTCATAGGTCTCTCCCGGGAAACCAACAATGATGTCGGTGGTAAAGGTAACATCCGGCATCTTTTCTTTTGCGTAACGAATCAGGGAAAGATAGTGCTCCCTGGTATAGCGGCGGTTCATCTGTCCCAAAACGCGGTCTGAACCGCTCTGCACCGGAAGATGAATGTTGTGGCAGATCTTTTTGCTTTGTGCAATCAGGTCGATCAGTTCTCTGGTACAGTCTTTCGGGTGAGAGGTCATAAAACGGATGCGAAAATCTCCCTCAAGCTGTTCGATCTGGTGCAGCAGCTGTGCAAAGTTAATCGGATGCTCCAGACCTTTACCGTAGGAGTTTACATTCTGACCCAGAAGGAGAATCTCCTTGTAGCCCATGGCAATGATTTCTTTTGCCTCACGGATAATCTCTTCCGGCTCACGGCTTACCTCTCTGCCGCGGACATAAGGGACGATGCAGTAGGAACAGAAGTTGTCACAGCCATACATGATCTGAAGAGAAGCCTGAACGCCCTGTCCACGCTGAATCGGGAGGTGTTCGGCAATGCGGTTTTCTCTTCCTTCTCCCTCATAGCAGTTAACAACTCTGCGTTCTCCCCGCAGAATGCGGTTAAGAAGTTCCGGCATGGTGTGAAGAACATGGGTTCCAAAAATCAGTTCCACAAAAGGATAGCTCTTTCTGATCTGACGCACTACTTCATCCTGCTGCATCATACAGCCGCACAACCCAATCAAAATAGAAGGGTTTGCCTGCTTTAAGCGCTTTAACTCACCTACCATACTGAACAGCCTGATCTCCGCGTTTTCCCGGATTGCACAGGTGTTGTACAGGATGATATCTGCCTGTTTCTCATCTTCTGCCTGCTCACAGCCCATGTTGATGAGCATGCCCATAATCTTTTCACTGTCAGCGACGTTTCCCTGACAGCCAAACGTTTTTACAAATGCACGGGGAGTATGTCCCATACGATGCAGCAAAAGTTCCCTGTTTTCACACAAAAACTGCCACTGATGCATCATTTCTTCCTTTGAAACAACTATGCTTGTTCTGCTCTTTTGCTGTGTATCCATATTGAGCACCAAAAATCCCCCGTCCCAGAAAATTATTATCAATTTATTATACATTTTTCCGCCGTTTTCGTCAATGGCAGATCTGTTTTCCTCTTTTCCCCGATGGTTCTTTTTTCTGCCTTTTTCTTCCCGTTTTTTCTTTGTTTTTCCGCCTTGTCCTGTGACCCTGTTTGAGAAAAGTTTATGCTTTTTTCATTTTTTTGCTCAAAATGATTGCAAAGCATCTGCCGCAATGATATGATTAAGAAAATCATGGATGTTCAAAAAATTTTTAAGAATATGCCATCATACAAAAAAGCACCTGTATTGTGCACACAGAGGAGTATTTGGGATGAAATATTATATTGGTATTGACCTTGGCGGAACCAACATTGTAGCCGGCGTGGTAGACGAGAACTTTTCTCTGATTGCAACTGCCAGCAACAAAACAAATGCCGGACGTCCGGCAGATCAGATCGCGGAAACCATGGCTCAAACTGCAGCACAGGCTGCAGAAAAAGCAGGAATCTCGATGGAACAGATTGAATCGGTGGGAATTGGTTCTCCTGGTATCGTTGACAGCCAGAAAAGAGAAGTCATCTTTGCAAGCAACTTGGACTTTTACAACGCTCCGATCGGACAGCTTCTGGAAGATCGTCTGCATCGTCCGGTTTTCCTCGCAAACGATGCTGACGCTGCTGCTTACGGCGAATTTATGGCTGGTGCTGGAAAAACAGAAAATGGTCAGCACATTTCCAACATGGTAGCAATCACACTGGGTACCGGTGTAGGCTCCGGTATCATTATTAACTCTAAGATTTACAATGGTTATGGCTTTGCTGGCGGAGAATTTGGTCACACCGTTATCTGCTTAAACGGCAGACCTTGCTCCTGCGGAAGAAAAGGATGTATCGAAACCTACTGCTCCGCTACCGGACTGATCACCACCACCAAAGAACATATGCAGCATAACCCTGACTCCCTGATGTGGAAATTGTGCGACGGCGACCTTGACAAGGTGGATGGACGTACCTGCTTTGATGCAGCAGAACAGGGCGATAAAGCTGGTCAGGCTGCTGTGGAAGAATACACCAATGCACTTGGAGAAGCAATTGTCAATGCAATCAATACTCTCCAGCCAGAAATCATCTGTCTGGGCGGTGGTGTCTCCAAACAGGGCGAAAATCTGCTCCGACCAATCCGCAGTTATATGGATCGCTTCTGCTTTGACCGCTTTGCTGCACACCGCACACAGGTGCGCATCGCTGAGCTTGGCAATGATGCCGGCATCATCGGCGCAGCTTTGATCGGTCTGCAGGCTGAATAGCAACATTTGGGGAGGATAAATTCCTCCCCTTTTTGTTTAAAGGAGAATTTGGATGAGACCAACCCTTTTTGACTGGATCCTCGATTTTTTCTGGCCATCCCGATGTATCTTTTGTGGAAAGATTATTCCCCCACAAAAGCTGTACTGTCCGGGGTGTATAAAACAGCTTTCCCCTGTCACTTCGCTTCCTCCTCTGTTTTATCTAGACATCGTTCTTTCCTTTACCAGATATTCCTACACAAGCTCCTCTGCCATTTACCGGCTTAAATTTAGAAATCAGCCAAAATTGGCCGCAACACTTGCGCAGATGATGGCAGAACGATTTTGTTCCCAACTTTCTAAGCTTTCAATCGACCTGATCTGTGCTGTTCCGATGTTCCCTCAGAAGCAGCGTCAGCGCGGTTACAATCAGGCTCAACTGCTCGCTCAGCAGGTTGCAAAGCAGATGAATATTCCCTATGCTCCGCTTCTGGAAAAGATAAGAACCACACCGGAACAACACACCCTCGGTGCGGAACAGAGAAAACATAACCTGAAGGACGCTTACCAGGTTGTTTCTCCGCAGCAGGTTTTAGGAAAACGAATTTTGATTATTGATGATGTCATCACGACCGGTTCAACCATGAACGAATGTGCACACACCCTGCGTGATTCTGGTGCAGAATGGGTGGGTGCTCTCTCCTTTGCCCATACAACAATGATTCCAAACTCATAACAAAAATCCCGAAGCAAATTGCTTCGGGATTTTTGTTTATCTTGCCTGAAAACTTTCGCAATTTGTCTGGCTACGACTTTCAGCGCCATTTCCGCCGATACTGATGTGATCTGCGTTACAGTTTCCCATGGAGTTAAATACACAGTTTTCTGCTGTACACTTTACCTGTGCATTTAAATTTGCATTGGTAAAATGAGTGGAATTGGAAACTTCGCCTGGTCCTTTTTTCTGGAAGCTCTGGCACTCTGTTTCACCACAATGGCAGGCACCTTTTCCCTGCACCTTGATCGATGGCTGGCAGCAGCAGTTGTTCTGGTTGCTTGCACAATTGGTTACATGACAGGTCAGTCTGGTTAACATGATTTCATCCTTCTTTCTCTTACGATTCTTTGCTGAAAATTTCGGTAAATGTTGGAAAAGCTTTTTGATCTTTCTGGCTTTTCTGTCTATATTCTTCCCCCAAAAAGCAAAAACTATTCTCCCATACATGAAAACATCTTGATTTTATTTTGATTTTTGTCTTGGAATTTATAAAATCTCTTGGCAAGTCCTTCTATTTTTCCCGAAAATATGTTAAGATATGATGTGATAAGATTTTATCTTGATTTCAAAATGAAAATTGCTTAGGAGGTTTCTCTCTTGAAAAAGATAATTTCCATTCTGATGGGACTTGTCGTTGCCTGTCAGTTAGCTGTCCCTGTTTTTGCACAAACTGGAACAACACAATCCTCATCTGAAACGACACAAACACAGCAAACCGAAAGCACTTCGGACACGACACAAACAGAGGGAACCACAAGCGGTACCACCTCTACAACGGAAACGGATGCTAACAAAACAGCTGAAAACACTGCTACTGCGCTTCCTGCTATCAACTCCGATTCTTACATCGTCATGAACGCAGAAACCGGTCAGGTTTTGATTTCCAAAAACCCTGACAAAAAGCAGTACCCTGCCAGCATCACAAAAATCCTGACCACCGCAATCGCATTAAACTATGTCGATCCGGAGTCTGATTATACCGTCACCACCGAAGACGTATTCCCTACCTATCCAAATGAATACAAATTCAGTGATGGAACCTATGTTGCGATTACACAGGACGAGGTTGTAACGGTTCGTGACCTGCTGTACGGCACTATGATTCAATCTGCAAACGATACCGCAAATGCTTTGGCTGACTGTGCTGCAAAACTTGCTAATCGTTCGGTCACTCTGGAAGATGGTTCTACCAGCTACACCGGTGGCTTTGTTGAGATGATGAACGAAAAGGCAAAGGAACTGGGCTGTGTCAATTCCAATTTTGTCAATCCACATGGATTGTACAGCGAAAACCAGTACACCACCGCCTATGACATGGCACTCATCACCCGCTACGCTCTGACTACACCGGATTTCCTGCAGTATTTCAGCCAGACTGAATATACTATGGAGCCAACCAACAAGCAGCCGCAGCCAAGAAACTGGGGTCGTGTTAAAGAAGGCATGATGGAACCTTCCAACGAGAATTACTATGAAGGAACCATTGGTGTAAAACTGGGATACTTAACCGAATCCAACCACACTGGTGTTTCGGTAGTAGAACGAGACGGCGTTCGTTTGATCTGTGTTGCACTCAACTGTACCGGCAGCAACGCTTATGCTGTTCAGAAAGATATGATCAACCTGTTTGATTACTGCTACAATAATTTCACCCCAGTTACCTACACTGCTGCGGAACTTGCTCATGAAAACTACAAAACCCCTGTTTATGACAAACGCGGTGAAGGCTCTACCCTGATTGGTACTGCTACCTACTCTACTGACTCTGATTTTACTGTTCTGATTCACAAGAACTATACCAAAGATGATATTGTCATGACCTCAGATATTCCTGGACGATACTACCAGGATGAAGACATGCCATCCACCCTCACCTTCTCCATGAATCCTACCACGGCTGCAGACGCATCCCAGTACATGGTACCCAACATGGCGGCGTTAAAGCTTCAGGTCAAGGTGGTCACCTTCAGCGAGATAGAAGCACAAAAACAGGCTGCAAGGAAAGAGCTGTTTAACAAGATTTTTAACGTTATCAAAATCATTTTGATTATCTTCTTGGTTCTTGTTGTACTGCTGCTTATTTTGCGCATCCACAACAAACGCAAATACAAAAAGCGTATCGCACGCAAAAAAGCCGCACAGGCTCGCCGCAGACAACTTCCACCTAATTCTCCGCAGAGAACCTCTTCTCAGAGAAGTTCTTCCTCGCAGAATCGTAATTCCAAACCAACCAGAAAAAGATAGGTAAAACAAAAATGCTGTCCATAATGGACAGCATTTTTTATTGCTCTGATTATTTTAAGAAGCCTTCCACAATCTTTGCTTCTGCTTCTTCCGAGGTAAGTCCTAATGTCATCAGCTTGATCAGCTGTTCTCCAGCGATCTTTCCGATTGCTGCTTCGTGAATAAGAGCTGCATCAATGTCGTTTGCAGTCAGTTCTGGGATTGCACTGACAACGCCCTTGTCCATGATAATGGCATCACACTCAGAATGTCCTGTGCAGCGGGTGTTGCCGTTGATAACCGAACGGAACATCTGCTTGGAAGTTCCTCTTGCAACCGAACGAGAAATCAGATCCACACCGGAATCTTCTCCGTCCAGATCCACAGCAAAGTTTGTCTCTGCATACTGCTCACCATGGGTCATGATTTTTTCTTTGATGACCAGCTTTGCATTTGCCTGCAAAACAGCTTTGGAGTCACGCTTTGTGGAATCAACACCTTTGATCTGAACAGTGTCCATCTCCATATAGCTGTTTTCTGCCATTTCAATATAGGTCTGTGGATTGATGATTCGTTTTCCGGTTCCTTCTCCAATTCCAACATGTTTTTCTTCATAACGGACTCTTGCGTTCTTGGAGATAAAGAAACGATGGATTCCGTTGTGCTGGGAGTCCTCTTCGCCATCGGTATGAACGCCGCAGCCTGCCACGATCACCACATCCGAATTTTCACCAACATAAAAATCATTGTATACCAAATCATCCACATTGCTCTTAGTTACACATGCTGGAATGTATATTTTTTCCTTGGTGTTTGGCTTGATAATAATATCGATACCTGGCTGCCCAACCTTTGGAATAATGTCTACATTTTCGGTTGACTGTCTTCCTGCACAGCCTCCATCTTCACGAATATTAAATGCACCTTTGATCTCTCCGGAAATATCCGAAATCATGCTTAACAGCTTTTTGGTAATATCATTCATCGAAAAATCCCTCCTTACTGCACAACGCGTCTGCCTTTACCGCCAACACAGTACTGGCAGTCTTCTCTGAGCAATTCCGGAAGGACCTCTTCCTTTTTGCCTCTTGCCATGACTTTACCATCTGCAATCACGATAATTTCGTCAGCAATATCCAGAATTCTTTCCTGATGCGAAATAATCAGCATAGAACCATTGATCTCCTTGCGCAGATTTTTAAACACATCGATCAGGTTGTTAAAGCTCCAAAGGTCGATTCCTGCTTCTGGCTCATCAAAGATGGTCAGTTTGGTTTTTCTTGCCATAACAGTTGCGATTTCAATTCGTTTGATCTCACCACCGGAAAGGCTTGCATTGACCTCACGGTCGATATAATCTCTTGCGCACAGTCCAACTTCCTTCAGATATCCGCACGCTTCGCAGTCGCTGATCTCACGTCCGGAAGCCAGATTGATCAGGTCACGAACTGTAATTCCCTTAAAACGAACCGGCTGCTGGAAAGCAAAGCTGATTCCGCGGGTCGCTCTTTGTGTGATGTCCAGATCTGTAACATCTTCTCCATCCAGAAGAATCTGTCCCTGATTTGGTTTTAAAATGCCTGCGATCATCTTTGCCATTGTGGATTTACCGCCGCCGTTTGGACCGGTGACAACAACCAGCTTTCCAGTCTCAATGGTAAGGCTGACATCTCGCAGAATTTCTTTTTGTCCATTGCCTGTAAATTCATCCTCTACACTCAGAGAAATATTTTTTAATTCGAGCATGTTTTCACTCCATATCTATCAGAAAAAAATTGATACTTTTTAACAAATCAAAAATACTCCATTTTGGTCTACTTGTCAAGTTTTTGCGCGATTTTTAGTGAAAATAAAAGAAAGCTAACACCCTTTTCCAGATATTATTACCACCAAATTGGATTCTCTTGCAAAAGAAAAGAAGCAGAAAAAATATTTCTGCTTCTTTTTATCTTTTCTATTACATTGATCAGTGAAGCTTTGCCCGCTGGATTACTTTGTTCATTCCATTAAGGACAATATAAAGAAGAACAATCTCAAACGGCAGAGCCATCAAATTTTTAATAACACGTGGTCCCAGTGCACCAAGGAATGGCATTCCATACAGCCAGGAAACCCATACTGTATTGAGCAGACAGTTGAGCAGAAGGCTGACAGTTGCTTTGGAAGCAATGGCACGAGGGATGGTACATTTTTCTCTGTAAAAAAATACACCATACACAACACCACCCAGCATTGCTGTCAGGGTAAAACCGAAAAAGTATGCACCATCCGGCTTCAACAGATATTTAATCAAATCTCCTGCTCCGGCTGCAAGCGCCGCTGTAAACGGGCCATACAGCATTCCCAGCAATGCGGTAATTAGATAGCCCAATCCGATCTTGATGGTCTCTGTGACGCGGACAGAAGCGGTAAACGAGATTACCACGCTCATGGCAAGCAGCATGGCAACACCGGTCAGAGTCCGTACCTGCTTGAGCTCCTGTGCGGACTGTCGGAATTTTTCTGGCAGAGAAAGAGAATTTCCTACCTGTTTGGTTGTTGACAGAGAAAGGGAGTTCTCTGCCTGTTTGGGTACAAGGTTCATTTTGCATACCTCCTGAAATAAAGTTGTGACGGCTGTACAAACTTGGAGGAATGCTCCTTGTATGTAACAGCGGGATGCGGCAAACAGACCGCAAACTCCGCTGTATGGAGTTTTTCGTCCCGGCAACAACTCCCCGTTTGCCGAACACTTAACGCCTGTATGCCTACTCTGCTTATGTCGAGTTCATTATATCACAGTTTCTTTTTATTTCAACTTTTCCCTCTTTCTCTGCTTTATCACTTTGCACAACAGTTTTTTTCTTCCCATCACCTTATCCCTGTTTTTCTCAAAAAAACATCGTCATTATTTCTAAATAGTTTCCCATCTTTTCATCAAAACAAGAAAAATATTCTCCAAAATACTCAATATTTATCGATATCTTTTTTCAATTCCCAAAGAAAAGAAAATTTACGTTTCTCCCATTTTCCCCCAAACAAATTTATGCTATAATAAAAATAAGCTTTGGTGATAAAAGATACAAAGCCATGAAGGAGGAATTTAAAATGGAGAAATCGAAAGTTTATTTCACTTCTATGAAGGTCAATGCCGGCACAAACCTTCTGAAAAAATTAAATCATCTGATCAAAGAAGCAGGCATTGCCAACATTGATTTTGAAAACAAATATACTGCAATCAAGATTCACTTTGGTGAACCTGGAAACCTTGCATATCTTCGTCCAAACTATGCAAAGGTTGTGGTTGATCTGGTAAAAGAACTGGGTGGACGTCCATTCCTCACCGACTGCAACACCCTGTATGTCGGCAGAAGAAAAAATGCACTCGATCATCTGGACACCGCTTATGAAAATGGATACAATCCTTTTGCAACTGGATGCCATGTTATCATCGCAGATGGTCTGAAAGGTACTGACGAAACACTCGTTCCAATCAACTGCGAATATGTTAAAGAGGCAAAAATTGGCCGTGCTGTCATGGATGCAGATGTTATCATCTCTTTAAACCATTTTAAAGGACATGAATCTACCGGTTTTGGCGGTGCCTTCAAAAACCTTGGTATGGGATGCGGTTCCCGTGCCGGCAAAATGGAAATGCACAGCAGCGGTAAACCAAATGTAAATCAGGCTTTGTGTATCTCCTGTGGAGAATGTCGCAAGAACTGTGCGCATGATGCAATCAGCTTTATCGATTATACTGGAGAAAATAAACCAGGCAGCCGTGCAGAACGCAAAAACGCAAAGAAACGTGCATTTATTGACCACAACAAATGCGTTGGCTGCGGCCGCTGCATTGGTGCATGTCCAGAAGATGCTGTAAAAGCTGGAACCAGCGAAGCAAATGATATTCTCAACTGCAAGATCGCTGAATACACCTATGCAATCATCAAAGATAAACCGAATTTCCATATCAGCCTGGTAATCGATGTTTCCCCATACTGTGACTGCCATGCTGAAAATGACATTCCGATCGTACCAGATATCGGTATGTTCGCTTCCTTCGACCCTGTTGCTTTGGATCAGGCTTGTGCAGATGCAGTAAACCGTCAGCCAGTGATCAGCGGCAGTGTCCTTGCAGAAAAAGAACATTGTCATCATGACCACTTCACCGATACCCATCCGGATACCAACTGGGAAACCTGTCTGGAGCATGCTGTTAAACTTGGCATGGGCAATCGTGAATACGATCTGATCGAAGTAGAATAATTTCGCTTCTAAAAAAGGACGTCCACAGCAATGGACGTCCTTTTTTTATTCATCTTTATGAGTATTTATAACTACAGCGTTCTAAACATTTATAAGCACTTTATGTATATTTAATCTAAGCAATTATCATCAGGGTAAAAAAACAGGACCTTTTAAAAAGGTCCTGTTTTTCTGTATTCTACAATCGATAATCAGTGATTATTCCTGAACCATTGCAGCAACCTGTTCTGCTACACCTTTTTCTTCAGAGGTGTAACCGTCTGCGTTGCTTCCCCAGTTCTTCATCTTGTCACCAACACTACCGAACATTGGCTGCATCTTGGTGTCGTTATCAACACGGCTGAGGCACCAACCGATCTGATAGTAACATGGCAGTACGATTGCATGCTGGAGCATATATGCTTCTGCTTTTGCATATGCTGCATAACGTGCATCCAGGTCATCAGTGATAGCATTTGCTTCATTTACCAGAGTGGTAAATTCTTTGTAGGTGTCAATCAGAGCTTTTGTTGCTTCTGTTTCTTCTACTTCGTTGATGTAGTTATATTCCTGAGAATAGTAAGCGTTGTCTTCGCCGTAAGTCATCTGACCGAGGTAGTTCTGTGGGTCACCGTAGTCAGCACCCCAACCATTGATCATGAAGGAATGCAGGTGTGGTACGGAAACTTCGTTACGGCTGCTCTGGATGTATGTCTTGATGTTGAGTTTTACATAGTCATCGCCGAGGCAGTCAGAGAATACCTGAGCAAGTACATTTGCGCTGTCCAGAGCGGTCTGGCTGGAAGCGGAAATATAAAAGTCAGCTTCAACTGGGAAGGTAACGCCCTGAGCGGTCAGCTCTTCAATTGCCTGCTGTTTGTACTGTTCTGCTTTTTCAGCATCCAGTCTGATTGGGGTAGTACCGTTTTCATCGGTCATGCCCACTTCTTTTCTTACCAGATCGGTGTAGTCTGTACCATCAGAGGTATAAACCAGACCTTTCATGGTGTAGAAGTTGTTTTCACAGCTCATTGGGTTGATTGCGTTTACACGTTTCCAGTAGTTTGTGAAGTCCAGACCATAGTACCAGGACAGACGGAATGCTTCGTTTGCGATAGCAGTGTTCCAGTTTGTATCTGGTGTGCCATCTTCTTTGTTCTTGTTGTAGTTGAACTGCATCTGGTAAGAGAAGTGGGATGGAACGTCTGGAACCAGATAATCATGGTATTCGTTGTTAGCATCTTTTGCAATGGTGTTAACCTGAGCTTCACCAAGCTGAACGTAGTCAACGTCGCCGGTCTGATAGAGCTGGAATGCAACGTCGTTAGATTCTACCATCTTAACAGTAACGGTATCGAACAGTTTTGCTTCGGTATCCCAGTACATTGGGTTTTTGGTGAAGATCTTTTCGTTACCCTGGATGTAAGAGGTCATGGTGTAGCAACCATTGTACCACATGGTTTCGTTGTTCATGGAACGAACAGCATCAGCGCCGCCCAGTTCATCTACCATGCCCTGAGCCATTGGGTACAGAGCAACGTAAGAAGCCAGAGAATCAAAGTATGGTTTTTCAGTGATGCAGTGGTAGATTACAGTGTAATCATCTGGAGTTTCCAGACCAACCATTTCACGGAATTTAGAACCTTCGCCTGCTGTCAAAGCTTTTGCTTCTTCTTCAGACAGGGTCTTGGTGTATTCGTAATATTCTTTTGCGCCTTTGATCATTTCGATTGGCATTGCAGTGTTAGAAGAGTCATTTTTGTAGAAGTTCAGAACCCACTCCAGACCAGTTGCAAAGTCCTGAGCAACACAATCAGCTTTTTCCTGACCATTTACGTCAACCCATTTTACACCTTCACGGAGTTTGAAGGTCCAGGTCAGACCGCCGTCTTCTGTACCCCATTCTTCTGCGATACATGGAACGAGCTCACCTTTTGGGTTAGATTCCAGCAGACCATCAACCAAGCTGGTCAGATTTTCGCCATCTTCTGCTCTCTGTGTGTAGAGGATGTTAAAAGTTTCCAATTCTCTGGAAGCCAGTCTTGGAATAACTAAGTCTTTAATTTCGTTTTCGCTGCTTGCGCTGGTGCTTTCTTCGCTTTCGGATGCACCTGTTGTTTCTTCGGAGTTACCGGAGTTACCAGAACCGCCACATCCGCTCAGTACGAGAGATGCTGCCATAGCCAAAGCCAGCAGTTTGGATACTGTCTTCTTCATAATTTGCCTCCTTAGACAATTGTGTAAAGCGCTTAAAGTAAAATTGCTTGTCCACACTTTACTTGTTCAAAATAATATCCCAGCACAGGATCTGACGTTCCGTCACCTGTGTCGAGTCAACGTGATACAATATAGCACATCATTTTTTTTATGTCAATAAAATTATGTTTGTTAAAAAATAGATTTGTGCCTTTTGTATATTTTTGTTATAAATTATTGTTAACATCAAATTGAAAATTTTTTAACAAATATAGATCTATTGTCTTAATCGTGTAAAATGAAAAATTTCATGCTTTTTTATCATATTTGTGCGAAATCATGCTATAGAAAACATTAGAATTGTTGATATAAAAAAATCAGGATCTTTGAAAGATCCTGATTTTTTATTAATAATTATTATTCCTGAACCATTGCAGCAACCTGCTCTGCTACACCTTTTTCTTCAGACTTGTTTAAAATAATATATCGGCACAGAATTGCATCATTTTGTTACCTGTACCGAGTCAACGTGATACAATATAGCATATCATTTTTCCATTGTCAACATTCTAGCTTTTTCGCATCTACCTTTTCCATTTTATTTGCACGTATTGTATATTTTATTTTGCAAAACTTGTTCAATGCTTAAAATAGGTTACCTTTTTAACAATCTTTCTCACTCTTGATACAAAAAAATAATATTTCTTTGTTTATTTTAACAATTTCAATTGCTAAAGTGGACTTTTAAATTTTCATTTTCCTGCATAAAATACTTTCTGTATAATCAAAAAAAGGGACGTATAAAACGTCCCTTTTTTTGATTATTTTTAATTGTTTCTACTTGTTATACTCCTCAACAATTGCATTCATTTCTTCGGTTGTATAACCATTAGAATTGGTTTCCCAGTTCTTCATCTTACCGTTTACACAACCATACATTGCATTAATCTTGCTGTATGGATTAACCTTGGTCAGACACCAGCCAACATCGTAATAGTGTGGGAAGCACAGTGCATGCTGAATCATATAAGCTTCTGCTTTTGCAAATGCTTTATAACGTGCATCCAGATCATCGTTGATAGCGCTTGCTTCGTCAACCAATCTGGTGAATTCTTTATAGGTATCCAGCAGGTTCTTGGTTGCTTCAGTTTCTACTACATCATCGATGTAAGAGTACTGTCTGGAGTAGAACGCATTATCGTTGCCCATTACTTCCTGAGACATGTAGTTCTGTGGGTCACCGTAGTCAGCACCCCAACCATTAACTACCATGGAATGTTTCTTAGCATTGTAAACTTCCTGAGTAGAGCTCTGTACATAGGTCAAAATGTTCAGTTTAACAAAGTCATCGCCCAGACAATCAGAGAAGGTCTGTTTCAAAACGTTTGCGCTATCCAACATATTCTGGTTGCTGCCCTGGATATAGTAGTCGATTTCAACAGGGAAAGTAACGCCCAGAGCGGTCAGTTCTTCCATTGCCTGCTGTTTATACTGTTCTACTTTTTCTTTATCCAGTCTTACTGGAGCTTCGCCGTTGTTCTCTGGTAGACCAAGTTCCTGACGAACCAGTTCTGTATAGTCAGTACCATCGGAGGTATAGCAGAGACCTTTCATGGTGTAAGCATTGTTTTCACAGCTCATTGGATTGATAGCATTGTTTCTCTTCCACTGTGGTCTCAGATCCAAACCATAGTACCAGGACAGACGGAATGCTTCATTTGCTACAGCCAGGTTCCAGTTGGTGTCTGGTGTGCCGTCTTCATTCATCTTGTCAAAGTTGAAATGAATCTGCCAGGAATATTTAGTTGGCATCTTTTCTACCATATAGTTGTAGAATGGATCATTTTCATTGTTGCGGATTGTGCTGATATTACTTTCGCTCAAAGCTACTTCATCAATTTCACCATTCTGATACAGCTGGAATGCTACGTCGTTAGATTCTACCATCTTTGTGGTAACAGTGTCAAACAGTTTGCATTCAGTATCCCAGTAAGTTGGGTTCTTAGTAAATACTTTTTCGTTGTTCTGAACGTATGTAGTCATAGTGTATGGACCATTATACCACATTGTAGTGTTGTCCATTGCACGAACACCATCAGCGCCGCCCAGTTCATCAACCATTGCCTGAGACATTGGGAACAGACAAGCATAGGTTGCTACCGAGTCAAAGTATGGTTTTGGATCGGTACAATGATAGATTACAGTGTAATCATCTGGAATTTCCATACCAACCATTTCAAGGAATTTGGAACCTTCCCCTGCGGTAAGAGCTTTTCCTTCTTCTTCGGTCAAAGTCTTGGTATATTCATAATACTCGGATGCGCCTTCAATCATTTCGATTGGCATCGAGGTATTAACGGAGTTATTTTTATGGAAGTTGAGTACCCATTCCAGACCGGTTGCAAAATCCTGAGCAGTACAGTCTGCTTTTTCCTGAGCATTCATGTCAACCCATTTTACACCTTCACGGAGCTTAAAGGTCCAGGTCAGACCACCGTCTTCTGTGCCCCATTTTTTTGCAATTCCAGGAACCAGTTTACCATGAGCATCTGCTTCAAGAAGACCGTCTACCGCATTACAAAGGACATCAAATTCCTTCTGGCTCTGGCTGCCCAAAATATTAAAGGTCTCCATTTCGTTTACGCCCAACTGAGAAATTACGAGGTCTTTGATTTCATTTTCGGACGAAGCAGTTTCTGTGGATTCTGCCTGTTCCTGTCCTGTAGTCTCTCCTTCACTGTTTGGCTCATTGCTTGTTTCATTTGTTGTACCGGTTGATCCACAACCACTCAACACGAGCATGCTCGCTAAAAGCAATGCCAAACCTCTTGATATCGTCTTCTTCATAAATTAAGCCTCCCTCTACGGTGCTTTTTTTGTTGGTACGATCAGATTGTACCAGTCCAGGGTCTCATCCTTGCTACTAAAAAAACAAATGCTGCATCTTCATGAGGCCCTTTCTCAATGCAGCAATTATGTTTTTTCTATATTAACACATATTTTTCACATTGTCAACATTATTTACTATATTTATGACATCATATTAAAAGTTTATATATAATATATACAATATTCCAAAAAACTATAAGAATGACATAAAAAAACAGGATCAATAAATGATCCTGTTTTTTTATGTTAAGCGTTTGCTTCTGTATATGCTTTAACCTGTTCTGCTACACCTTTACTTTCGGAAGTATAGCCGTCCATATTGGTCTCCCAGTTTTTCATCTTGTTATTCTGGATACCGAACATTGCGTTCATCTTGCTGTCATTGTCAACCTTACCAAGTGCCCAACCAATACCATAGTTACATGGCAGAACCAGAACATGATCCAGCATATAAGCTTCTGCTTTTGCGTATGCTGCATAACGTGCATCCAGATCATCTGTGATTTCGTTTGCCTCTTCTACCATCTTGGTGTATTCCTTGTAAGTATTAATCAGCTGTTGATTTGCTTCTGTTTCTGCTGTTACTTCATTGATGAAGGAATAGTTTGCAGAATAATCTGCATTGTCATAACCATACAGTTCCTGACCAAGGAAGTTCTGTGGGTCACCATAGTCAGCACCCCAACCGTTGAGAACGAAGGACTGGAGATGTGGATTCAAAACTTCCTGACGCAGGCTCTTGATATAGGTCTTGATGTTGAGTTTAACAAAGTCGTCGCCCAAACCATCGGAGAAGCACTGTTTCAGAACGGTTGCGCTATCCAGAGCGGTCTGGTTGGAAGCGATAATGTAATAATCTACTTCCACTGGGAAGGTTACGCCCAGAGCAGACAGTTCTTCCATAGCCTGTTTTTTGTATTCAGCTGTTTTTTCAGCATCAATACGAACTGGTGTTTCACCATTTTCTTCTGCAAGACCCAGTTCTTTTCTTACCAGTTCAACATAGTCAGTACCATCAGAGGTGTAGCACAGACCTTTCATGGTGTAGAAGTTGTTTTCGCAAACCATTGGGTTGATCGCATTGGATCTCTTGAAGTAATCGCTCAGATCCAGTCCGTAATACCAAGCTTTACGGAATGCTTCGTTTGCGATAGCGGTGTTCCAGTTGGTATCTGTTTCTCCATCTTCTGTCTTCTTATTGTAGTTGAAATGGAACTGATAAGAATATTTGGATGGGATATCTGGAACCAGGTAATTATAGAATTTGTGGTTAGGATCTTTTGCAATGGTAGTTACCTGTGCTTCACCCAGCTGAACGTAATCAAGTTCTCCACTCTCATACAGCTGATATGCAACGTCGTTAGATTCTACCATCTTTACAGTAACAGTATCAAACAATTTTGCTTCAGTATCCCAATAAAGAGGATTCTTGGTGAAGATCTTTTCGTTGCCCTGCAGATAGGATGTCATGGTATAGCATCCATTGTACCACATGGTCTCATTGTTGATTGCTTTATAGTTTTCAACACCCAGCTCATCAATCAATGCCTGTGGTGCTGGATACAAGCAGTTATAGGTTCCCAGAGAATCGAAATATGGCTTTGGTTCCAGACAATGGTAAACAACGGTGTAATCATCCGGTGTTTCAAATCCAACCATTTCACGGAATTTGGAACCTTCTCCCGCATTCAGTGCATACGCTTCTTCTGCGGACAGGGTCTTGGTATATTCATAATACTCTTTTGCACCTTTAATCATTTCCAGTGGCATCGAAGTATTGGTGGAATCATTTTTATGGAAGTTGAGTACCCATTCCAGACCGGTTGCAAAGTCCTGTGCATTACAATCCGCCTTTTCCTGACCGTTTACATCGACCCATTTTACACCTTCGCGAAGTTTAAAGGTCCAGGTCAGACCGCCATCTTCAGTACCCCACTCTTTTGCAATTGCAGGAACCAGTTTACCTTTTGTATCAACCTCCAACAGACCATCAACCAGGTTTGTCAGGTTCTCACTATCCTCTTGTCTCTGTGCATACAGGATGTTGAAGGTTTCCAGTTCACGGCTAACTGCCATCGGAATTACCAGATCTTTGATCTCATTTTCCGAAGATGCTTCTTCCTTCTGCTCTGTACCGCCAGCTTCTCCAGAAGTAGTATTCTCTTCTCCGGTTTCCTGAGAGCCACCGCAGCCAGTCAGTGTCAGCATACTTGCCAGAAGCAATGCCATTACTCTTGATACTGTCTTTTTCATTTTTATCCCCCTCTGCAAATTTTATACTGTTATAATTTTAGCACAGTATTATTTGCTTTAAATAAAAATATTGCTGCATTTTTCATGTAATTATATTTTTTGCAGCATATTTTGTCCTCTATGATATTATCATACGCGTTTCACAAAGTCAATATTTTTTATAAAAATTATTTACTTTCACCTTTAAAAATATATACTTTGCGCAATTTTATGTGACGAAAATAAAAAAAGCAGGATTGCTTTCGCAATCCTGCTTTTTATCAACATTCACTATTTAGTTTTGGATTCAGTGTATGCTTTAATGATATCTGCAACACCTTTTTCTTCAGAAGTATAGCCATTTGCGTTGGTCTTCCAGTTCTTCATCTTGTCGTTCTGAGAACCGTACATAGCCATAATCTTGCTGTCGTTATCAACTTTGCTCAGGGACCAGCCAACACTGTAGTTGTATGGAATTACCAGACAATGCTCAAGCATGTAAGCTTCTGCTTTTGCGTATGCTGCGTAACGTGCATCCATGTCGTCAGTGATAGCGTCTGCTTCTTCTACCATCTTAGTGAATTCTTTGTAAGTATCCAGCAGAGCTTTGTTTTCTGGAGTTTCTTCAGTGATCTCGTTGATGTAGGAGTAGTTTGCAGAGTAGTAAGCGTTGTCGTTGCCGTAAACTTCCTGACCGAGGTAGTTCTGTGGGTCACCGTAGTCAGCGCCCCAACCGTTCAGAGCTACAGAATGCAGGTGTGGAACATAAACTTCCTGAGTACCGCTCTTGATGTAGGTGTTGATAGACAGTTTAATAAAGTCGTCGCCCAGGCTGTCACTGAAGCACTGTGCCAGTACGTTTGCGGAGTCAAGAGCATTCTGGTTGGAAGCCTGAATATAGTGATCCAGCTCTACTGGGAAGGTTACACCCAGAGCGGTCAGTTCTTCCATAGCCTGTTTCTTATATTCTTCTGCTTTTGCTGCATCCAGTCTGACTGGTGTTTCGCCGTTTTCTTCTGGCAGACCCATTTCTTTTCTTACCAGTTCAACGTAATCAGTACCATCAGAAGTGTAGCACAGACCCTTCATGGTGTAGAAGTTATTTTCACAAGCCATTGGGTCAACTGCATTAGTTCTCTTCCAGTAGTTGGTCAGATCCAGACCGTAGTACATTGCTTTACGGAATGCTTCGTTAGCGATAGCAGTGTTCCAGTTAGTATCTGGTGTGCCGTCTTCATTCTTCTTGTTGAAGTTGAAGTGGAACTGATAGGAGTATTTGGATGGAGTTGCTGGAACCAGATAGTTATAGAACTTGTGGTTTGGATCAGAAGTGATGGTGCTCAGCTGAGATTCGCTCAGACCGATTGCATCGATTTCGCCGGTTTCGTACAACTGATAACCAACATCAGAAGACTCAATCATTTTGTAAGTAACAGTATCAAAACGTGTGCACTCAGTATCCCAGTACATTGGGTTTTTGGTAAATACCTTTTCATTACCCTGGATATAGGATGTCATGGTGTAGCATCCGTTGTACCACAGGGTTTCATTGGTAACAGATTTGAATCCATCTGGACCGCCCAGTTCATCGATCATTGCCTGATCTACTGGATACAGACAGTTATATGCGCCCAGGGAGTCAAAGTATGGCTTTGGAGCTACACACTTATAAATAACTGTGTTAGCATCTGGTACTTCCATACCAACCATTTCCAGGAACTTGGAGCCTTCACCTGCTGTCAGAGCATAAGCTTCTTCTTTAGACAGGGACTTGGTGTATTCGTAATATTCTTCTGCGCCTTCGATCATTTCCAAAGGCATGGAAGTATTGTTAGAATCGTTCTTATGGAAGTTCAGTACCCATTCCAAACCGGTTGCAAAGTCGTAAGCGTCACAATCGCCTTTTTCGTTGCCGTTAACATCAACCCATTTTACACCGTCACGAATGTGGAATTTCCAGGTAATACCACCGTCTTCAGTTCCCCATTCATCAGCAATTGCAGGAACCAGTTTACCATCTGGATCAGCTTCCAGCAGACCATCAAACAGCTGTGTCAGGTTTTCAAAGTCCTCAGCTCTCTGAGAGTACAGCATATTAAAGGTTTCGAGCTCACGGCTTGCAAGGATTGGCAAAACCAGATCTTTAATTTCTTCGTCGGAACCTGCTTCTGCAGTAGCTTCGCCTTCTGTAGAAGTAGTATTGCCTTCTGTGCTTGTTCCTTCTTCGGTGCTGGTAGATCCGCCAGTACCGCCACAACCACTCAAAACAAGAGAAGCTGTCATTGCGATAGCAAGCAGTCTGGATAATGTCTTTTTCATATTCTTCCTCCTTTACAACCTGTAAACGGTTGAACTATAGGCTCCATAATAAAAACTCATCGCTATAACATTGTACTATATTTTTCGGAGCCTTTGTACAATGTTAACGACTGGTTCAAATATAACACATTATTTTCAGGCTGTCAATAATATATACTATTTTTATTAACAAACTATTCTTTTTCATGTGAAACATGTTATAAATCACCAAAAAGAAAAGCAGGAGATACAATCTCCTGCTTTTCTTTTTATTGAAGTTTCTTACTTCTCTGCTTCATATGCTGCTTTAATAGCTTCCATTTCTTCGGTTGTATAACCGTCTGCGTTGGTTTCCCAGTTCTTCATCTTGTCGTTCTGGCAGCCATATACAGCGTACATCTTGCTGTATGGATTGATCTTGGTAAGAACCCAACCAGTTCCATAGTACTGTGGAATTACCAGTGCGTGCTGAATCATGTATGCTTCTGCTTCTGCAAATGCTTCATAACGTGCATCGATATCATCAACGATAGCATCTGCTTCTTCGATCAATCTTGTAAATTCTTTGTAAGTATCCAGCAGAGCTTTGGTGTTTTCATTTTCTTCCACAGAATTGATGTTGGTATATTTTGCGGAATAGTAAGCGTTGTCATATCCATATGCTTCCTGAATCAGGTAGTTCTGTGGATCGCCGTAGTCAGCGCCCCAGCCAGAACCAACTGTTACAGAATGAAGTCTAGGAGTATAAACTTCCTGAGTCGCACTGGATACATAGGTCTTGATGTTCAGTTTAACATAATCATCACCTAAACTATCAGTAAATACCTGAGAAAGTACATTTGCACTATCCTGAGCGGTCTGGTTGCTTGCAGATACATAATAATCTACTTCAACTGGGAAGGTAACGCCTGCAGCGGTCAGCTCTTCAATTGCCTGCTGTTTATACTGTGCTGCTTTGTCTGTATCCAGTCTTACAATGGATTCACCATTTGCATCCGGAAGACCCAGTTTATCTCTAACCAGTTCAGTATAATCTGTTCCATCGCTGGTATAGCATAGCCCCTTCATGCTGTAAAATTCATTTTCACAGTTCATAGGATTGATCGAGTCTGTTCTCTTATAATGCTCTTTCAGATCCAGTCCGTAATACCAGGACAGACGGAATGCTTCATTTGCAGCTGCTGTATTCCAGTTGGTATCTGGTGTGCCATCTTCTTTATTTTTATTATAGTTAAAACGAATCTGATAAGAATAAATGTCCGATGGTTTTTCTACTAACTGATCGTGGTATGGATTGCTTTCGCTTCCACTGATTGTCTGAATATTGCTTTCTGTCAGATCGACATAGTCCAGTTCGCCTGACTGATACAGCTGATATGCTACATCATTGGATTCTACCATTTTGATAGTTACAGTATCAAACAGTTTACAGTCCTTATCCCAATATGTTGGGTTTTTGGTAAATACTTTTTCATTACCCTGAACATAAGAGGTCATCAGATAGCAGCCATTGTACCACATATTTTCATTGTTCATTGCTTTAACGCCATCTGGTCCGCCCAGTTCGTCGATCATTGCCTGAGATCTTGGATACATACCAGCCCAGGTTGCCAGAGAATCAAAGTATGGTTTGTTTCCTGTACAGGTATAAACAATTGTGTTTGCGTCTGGTGTCTTAATTCCAACCATTTCCTGGAATTTAGAACCTTCGCTTGCATCCAGTGCATAAGCCTCTTCTTTGGTCAGGCCCTTGGTGTATTCATAATATTCTTTTGCACCAGCAATCAGTTCGATTGGCTGTGCAGTATGTGCTGCATCGTTTTTGTAGTAGTTGAGTACCCACTCCATACCGGTTGCAAAGTCGTAAGATGTAACGTCTGCTTTTTCATTTGCATTGACGTCAACCCATTTTACGCCTTCACGAATGTGGAATGTCCAGTTCAGACCATCATCTTCTGTGCCCCACTCATCTGCAATACATGGAACCAATTTACCATGTGTATCAACTTCCAGCAGTGGATCCTGCATGTTGGTCAGGTTTTCCAGATCAAAAAAGTTCTGGCTGTACAGAATATCGAATGTCTGCATTTCTCTGGTAGCCAATCTTGGAATTACCAGATCTTTGATTTCATTCTCATTTTCTTCTGCCTGGCTTTCTGTTTCGGCACTGTTTTCATCTGTCTGATTGTCTGCTGTTTCGCTGCTGCCGCTACCGCCGCAACCACTCAACACCAGAGATGCTGTCAATGCCAAAGCCAGCAATTTGGATATTGTTTTCTTCATAATTGCTCCTCCTTCGGACTTGGTGTCTTTTTTAAGTCACCTAAAAACGATTCCATAAAATGTATCGTTTTTACTTTACTTTTTTATAATAGCAACCTTAGCTCCTATTGTCAATAATATCTAATTATTTTCATTATTTTCTTCGTTTTTTATGTTTAATATCTTGCACATTGCTAATTTTTTTAGATAATATATAGATTTTCAATCATTTTTTTAAGCATTATGGTGCTATTATTTCATTCACTTTGATTAGTGAGCACTTTTGTTTTTTGCTATATTAAAAGTGAGAGAAAATTCCTCTCACTTTTAATATATAATAGTTACTTTATTTTATGCTTCACGGTTATCATGTTTTTCCTTGATTTCCTGCATTTCTTCACTGGTATAACCATTTGCATTGGTTTCCCAGTTCTTCATCTTGGAATTCTGGATACCGTACATTGCTTTCATCTTGCTGTATGGATTAATCTTGGAAAGAGTCCAGCCGATGTTATAGTAGTTTGGCATAGTCAGAACATGATCGATCAGATAAGCCTCTGCTTTTGCAAATGCTTCATAACGTGCATCCAGATCATCACAGATCTTGTTTGCTTCTTCAACCATTGCAGTGTACTCTTTATATTCATCCAGCAGCACTTTGGTAGCTTCGGTTTCTTCTACATCATTGATGTTAGAAAGAGTTCTGGTATAGTAAGCATAGTCGTTTCCATAGGTTTCCTGACCCAAATAGTTCTGTGGGTCACCGTAGTCAGCACCCCAACCGGAGATGTTGATCGACTGGAGTTTTGGCTCATAAACTTCTTTGGAAGCGCTGGAGATATAAGTCTTAATGTTGAGTGTTACATAATCCTCTCCCAAGCTGTCAGCCAGTGCCTGTTTGAGTACGTTTGCGCTGTCCAGAGCTGCCTGGTTGCTTGCTGCGATATAATAATCAACACCAACTGGGAAGGTAACACCCAGAGCTGTCAGTTCTTCAATTGCCTGCTGTTTATACTGTTCTGCCTTTTCTGCATCCAGACGTACCATTGTTTCGCCATTGCTTTCCGGCAAACCAAGTTCCTGTCTTACCAGGTCGGTATAATCTGTACCATCTGAGGTATACAACAAACCCGGCATGCTGTAGAACAAGTTTTCACAGCTCATTGGATTTACTGCGTTGGTTCTGCTGTAATATGGAGTCAGATCCAGACCATAGTACCAGGATTTACGGAATGCTTCATTGGAAATTGCGGTGTTCCAGTTGGTATCAACAGAACCATCTTCGTTTCGTTTGTCATAGTTGAAGTGGAACTGATAGGAACGGAAATCCAATGGCCATTCGATCATCTGATCGTGATATGGATTGCTTTCATCACCGCTGATGGTCTTAACGTTACTTTCTGTCAGGGTTACTTCATCCAGTTCTCCGGACTGATACAGCTGATATGCCACATCGTTGGATTCTACCATTTTAATGGTAACTGTTTCAAAGCGGCTGCATTCTGTATCCCAGTAATGTGGATTCTTGGTAAATACCTTTTCATTACCCTGAATATAGGATGTCATGGTATAGCATCCGTTGTACCACATATTTTCGTTGTTCATCGATTTGATACCGTCTACACCCAGTTCATCGATCAAGCCCTGAGAGATTGGATAGAGACAGGTGTATGCACCAACGGTATAGAAATATGGTTTTGCTTCGGTGCAATGATATACCAGTGTGTTGCCGTCCACTACTTCGATTCCAACCATTTCTGCAAACTTGGAACCTTCTCCGGCATTCAGTGCATATGCTTCTTCCTGAGACAGGCCTTTGGTATATTCATAGTATTCTGCTGCACCTTCGATCATTTCCATCGGCATCGAAGTATTTGCAGAATCGTTCTTATGGAAGTTCAGAATCCACTCAAGTCCGGTCAGGAAATCCTGCGCAGTACAATCTGCCTTTTCTTCTCCATTTACATCAACCCATTTTACACCATCACGAATCTTGAAGGTCCAGGTAAGGCCGCCATCTTCGGTGCCCCACTCCTCTGCCAGTGCAGGAACCAGTTCGCCATAGCTGTTTGCTTCCAGCAGACCATCCCAGAGATTGGTCAGATACTGTGTATCAGCCGATGTTTCAGAATTGAGAAGGTTAAAGGTTGCAAGTTCGGAGCTGGCAACTTTTGAGATAACCAAATCTGTAATTGCCTCTGCGCTTTCTTCTTTTTCCTCTGCCTGCGCTTCTTCATTTCCGGAAGCTTCTGTTTTACCAGAAGTATCTTCTTCCTTGTCAGATGAACCTGATGTTCCTCCACAGCCGCTTAAAACGAGGGAAGCTGTCAGTGCAAGTGCAAGCAACTTCGAGAATGATTTCTTCATGATGTTCCTCCTTACTGAATGTCCTCTATAAATTATAGTAAAATCCAAACACTTCGTTCGGTTTACTATCATTTCTTAATAATATGCATGAAAAATCCACATAATGTATAATATTTACTTTATTTTGCTTTATCATAGCAAAATTATCAGTCGATGTCAAGAATGCCGTTTTAATTTTTCTAATATTTATAAAATTTACTGTTCTAAAGCAGCAAACTGCTAAATATTGTTTTTTCACTAACAATATATTCAGAAAATCTCGCAATAAAATCCACTTTTTATTGCGCTTTGCACTTTTTCATTTTATCTTGTCAAAGCAAAACATAATTTACCAATTTCTTCCATAAATTTTGTATTTACTTTATTTTAAAAAAAGCTGCCGTAACATTACGGCAGCTTTTATCTTTGTTAAAACTTGAATTGATTCAGTCCCAATTCCGCTACAAACTCGCGGTCCACAACCCCATCAATCAGGGTAATGACCATTTCGCAGGTTACACTGATCATCGCTCTTTTCAGGTGCCCTCCTACAACGGACCCATCCCTTCCAGCAGCGCTCATATGTAAATGGGAGTAGTACTCCCCGTTCATGGTATTGATCGTTCCGGTCAAAGATACGATCTCATGATCTCCTGTAAAATGATTTGGCAGATACTGCATCTTCTGGGTATCGAACAATCCCACCTCAAAGTCGTTGGTTGCTCCCAGAGCACTTACCTGAGCAAGTTTGATATTTTCCTTCAATGCAACTTGTTTTACCTGCTCCACGATTTCTTCGCCCTTGTCCATCCGGACAACAACCGTATTCCCAAATCGTTTGTACTCCATACCGATTCCTCCATTTTATGTTTCAAGCAGTCCCCAGTCCTCTAACTGTAACTTAACCTGTTGCTTCAGCTGCTGCGCATTTTCTTGGTATACTGGACAGAGGAAAAGATTCCATTCCATCTTTTTCTCTGCATTCTCATAAAGATGCACGCTTGCTGCAATCCGATCCTCTGGGTCAACTGCGAAATAAACCATCTCCGTTTTTCCGTTTAGTCCCAGCATTTGATCTTTCTGTTGATCGAGCCATCCAAAATAATCCTGTTCTATCCTGTCCCAGTCGATCTGCGGCAAGTCATCATCTTTTGTGAAACTATCACGGTAGGCAAGAATAGCGGCCTGCATTCCCTCTGTTGGAAGTACCAGCTGTATCCAGTCCATTATCGGCGCCTCCGGTTCTGTGCCCGTCTTACACCCGCAGTGTTTACAACCGAGCCCGGAACTGCCTTATCCAAAAAAACGATGCCATCCAGATGATCCAGCTCATGGCAGAAACATTTTGCAAGGTCACCTTCTCCAGTCAAGGTAACTGGATTTCCATTCTCATCCAACGCTTTTACTGTCACGCGGTTTGGACGGCGAGTTTGTGCCCAGCGATCCGGAAAACTCAGACAACCTTCTTCACAGAGCTGCTCCCCTTCCTGATTAATAATCTCAGGATTTACCAGCTTCAGTACACCGTTGCTTAATTCTCCCATGTCAATTACAACCAGACGCTTTAAAATACCGACCTGTGGTGCTGCAATTGCAGCGCCGTTTGAGGTTGCATGCAGGGTATCCAGCATATCATTGAGGATTTGGCGGATCTTATCGTCCACTACTTCCACTTTTTTACAATGTTTTTTCAAAATTGGATCATCGTTGATCCGGATTGCTCTCAATGCCATGGTTTTCCTCCCTGTTTTGACCTACTCTCCAAATTCCTCATTTAAACCATCTTCGATTTCCTGCATGGCTGTCAGTGTTCTGGATAACAGTTCATCCAGCTCCCAGCCCAGCATATCTGCACCCTGCTGAATAGTTTCGCGGGAGCAGCCAGCAGCAAAGCGTTTATCCTTAAACTTTTTCTTTAAAGATTTTAACTCCATATCTTTGGTGCTTTTGGAAGGACGCATCAGCGCTGCTGCACCAATCAGACCAGTAAGCTCATCGGTTGCAAACAATACCTTTTCCATCTGATGTTCCGGGCAGATGTTGCAGCACATTCCATAACCATGGCTGGCTGTTGCATGAATCACTTCATCTTCCAGACCTGCCTGTTTCATCAGTTCCTGACTCTTGATGCAATGTTCTTCTGGATAAAGCTCAAAATCCAAATCATGCAGAAGTCCCACGATACCCCAGAAATCTTCTTCTTCTCCATAGCCCAGTTCCCTTGCAAAGTAACGCATGGCACCCTCTACGGTACGCGCATGTCTTAAATGGAATGGGTCCTTGTTATACTGTTTGAGCAGCTCATAAGCCTGCTGTTGTGTCATTGCTGTATGCATATCAGTTTCCTCCTTAAAGCAAATCCTTTTGGATTTTTTTCTATTATAGACCTTATCTTTTTTGGATGCAAGACAAAGAAGCAGCCGCTTTTCTACAAAGCTGCTGCTTCTTTGCTTTCCCACAAAATAGATTCTTATTTATACGACCGCCTGATGTGTTCTGTCACTGCTTACCAGTTTCCCACCTCTGACAAGCTCAATCAACGCGGTTGGTTTGAGCTTTTTGCCCACTGCTCGCAGGGCACTCTGTGCCAGAATTACAGTCGGGTCGATCATATCGTTATTCATCATGCCTAATCTCTCAAACAAAATCGGAAGCTCTGTACAACCCATAATAATTTTTTCTGCTCCCTGTTCCCACATTTCATCCAGGATTCCCTGTACTGGCAGGTTTTCGATTCCTGGTTTTCCTGCTTTGATATAATCGTAAATCAATGACATCAGCAGTTTCTGATTCTTCTCAGATGGATACACCGTCTGGATCTCTTCATTTCTCAGAGCTTTTTCAAAAATACCGCTTTCTCTTGTTCCGTCAGTTGCCAGAACGCCTACTTTGGAAGTATTAATCCATTTCAAAAAAGCAGCTGTTTCATTGATCATGTTCAAGAACGGTGTTTCCAGATAAGGGATCATATCATCATAAAAATAATGTGCTGTGTTGCAGGACATTATCAGTACCTGTGCTCCCATTGCCTCCAGTCGTTTCGCGCTCTTGACGAGCTCTGGAACCGGGCTTTTTCCACCATGCAAAATTGCTGTGGTTCTATCTGGAATGTTTGTATTGCAGTCAACACAGATTCTGACATGTTCCTGGTCTGTGTCGGCATCGGTATATTCAATAATCTTCTGCATCAAATCACAGGTTGCCAGTGGACCCATTCCACCGATAATTCCAATAACCGGATTCATTCTTCGTTGTCGCCCCCTTGTTTTAGCTTGACTTAAGTATAAATCCATTTTATAATAAAATCAAATATTTATATATTTATAAAAATCATAAATATTTATTTATGGAGTGTGAGTAGATGTTTCGTAATATGGAATATGTCTATGAGGTCTATAAGGAAAAAAGCTTTACCAAGGCTGCCAAAAATCTTTATGTCACCCAACCCTGTTTAAGTGCCTTGGTCAAAAAGACAGAACAAAAACTGGGATTCCCTATTTTCAACCGCAATGCATCCCCTTTGCAGCTGACTGAATGTGGTGCGGAATATATCCGCTACATTGAAAAAATTATGACGCTGGAAAATGAGTTTGAAAACTATCTCAACGACGTGCGTGGATTAAAGACAGGACACCTCTCCATTGGCTCCAACAATGCCTTCTCTGCTCTGGTTCTTCCGCAGATTATCAGTGAATTTAACCGCCTCTACCCCGGTGTGGATGTAAAACTCAGCGAAGGAAATATCGCCTATCTGGAAGAAAAATTGTTTAAAGGAGACCTGGACCTTGTGCTGGACAACCATCCTATGGATGAAAGCATTTATCAGCGCGAACTGTTCTGTTCAGAGCAGCTTTTGCTGGCTGTCCCTGTATCCGATCCTGTCTGCACCCAAAACCGTTCCTGCGCGCTCACACACGCCGATATCCTAAGCAAAAAGCATATTGACCCTCTTACTCCATGCATCTCCATGGAAACGTTTCAGGATCACACCTTCATCGCCCTGCGCCATGGCAACGATACCCGCATCCAGCTGGATTCTCTCTGTGAGCAGGCAGGCTTTACCCCAAAAATTCAGCTGGAGGTTGACCAGCTCACCACCGCCTATAACATTGTCTGCAACAATATCGGCATTACGCTGGTCAGTGATACTCTGGTAACCCGAACCCCACCGGTATCCAATCTGGTATACTATAAAATCAACTCTGACCACACCAAACGTTTTGCTTATTTTTATTATAAAAATTCTTCTTATGTCACTCTTGCCATGCGGGAATTCATAAAGCTTGGAATTGATAATATCCAGCGATAAAACGATAAAAAAAGGACAGTACCAAACAGGTACTGTCCTTTTGATTTTAGTATTGTTATTTATCCGAACGATCCTCGTAGTGGGTGTGCAGCAGTTCATGAGCCAGATGGCTGTTTGGCTCTTTGAGGAATTCGCTGTACAGGGTCTGGATATCTGGATTCTTATGGGACTGACGCAGATTCATGTTCTTATCTACTTTGTACAGTCCATCCATACGATGCTCGCGGATTGCAGCTGTTGTTCTGAATGGCTGACCGCCGCCGCCTACGCAGCCGCCTGGACAGCACATAACTTCAATAAACTGATAGTCTGCTTCTCCTGCATGAATCTTATCCATCAGAACTCTTGCGTTCTTCAGACCGTTTGTAATAGCAACCTTAACTGGTGTTCCATCCAGATCCAGAGTTGCTTCCTTGATACCTTCATGACCTCTGCATGCAGTAAAGTCGAGGCTCTGTGGTTCTTTTCCGGTAACAACCTCGTATACGGTACGGATTGCAGCCTCCATTACACCGCCGGAAGTACCGAAGATTGCACCAGCACCGGAACCAAGTCCCAGCGGATGGTCAAATTCTTCCTCTGGCAGGAAGTTAAAGTCCAGTCCAGCCATACGGATCATCTTTGCAAGCTCGCGGGTGGTCAGAACAACATCGACATCCTGATAGCCGGAAGCATTCATTTCCGGACGCTGACACTCATATTTCTTTGCGATACAAGGCATGATCGAAACAACAAACATCTTGTCACGTGGAATGCCCATCTTGTCAGCATAGTAAGTTTTTGCGATTGCACCGAACATCTGATGTGGGGATTTGCAGGAAGAAACATGTGGAAGCAGATCAGGATAGGTCTTTTCCACAAAGTTGATCCAACCCGGGCTGCAAGAGGTAATCATTGGCAGAGTACCGCCATTCTTCATACGGTCAAGCAGCTCGTAACCTTCTTCCATAATGGTCAGGTCAGCAGAGAAATCGGTATCGAATACTTTGTCAAAGCCCAGTCTGCGCAGAGCAGCAACCATCTTGCCGGTTGCAATTGCGCCGCGCTCCATGCCAAATTCTTCACCGATTGCTACACGAACAGCCGGAGCGGTCTGAACAACAACAAATTTATCTTTATTGTCGATTGCATCCCAAACACGTTTGGTATCATCTTTTTCATACAGTGCACCAACTGGACATACTGCAACACACTGTCCGCAGTATACGCAAGGAGATTCACTCAGTGGCTTCTCAAATGCGGTTGTGATCTTGAAGTCGGTGGAACGTCCGCTATAACCGATTGCATTGGTTGTCTGAATTGCCTGACAAGCCTCTACACAACGACCGCAGCGAACACATTTTGTCATATCGCGAACCAGAGCTGGATTGCTCAGTTCTTTTGGAACCGGTTTCCAAACTGGATCAAAGATATTGCCGCGGATATTATATTCTGCTGCCAGAGTCTGAAGTTCACATTTTCCGTTTCTTTCACAATGCAGACAATCCTGTGGATGGTTTGCAAGCAGCAGCTCCAGAACGGTCTGACGAGCTTTTCTTACCTTTGGAGAATTGGTGGTGATGTCGCCTGCCTCATCAACCAGGTTGTTGCAGGCAGTTTTCAGTCTTCTGCTGTGACTGTCTTCTACCAGACATACACGACAGAATGCGCGGACTCCCAGGTCAGGATGGTGGCACAGGGATGGAATTTTAATACCGACTTTTCTTGCGGCTTCCATAATTGTGGTACCGGATGGCACGGTTACCGGAATACCGTCAATGTTAATTGTAACCATCTTATTTGGATCAATATGCATACTGGTCACCATACTTTCTGCTATTTAAACAAACCGGACAAATGCCGTTGATATGTGCCTGGAATTCTTCACGTCTGTGTTTCAGACAGGAGTCAAGTGCGGTGGAAGCCGACTGACCCAGACCGCAGGAAGATGCGGTAGCCATAGTAAAGGACAGGCGTTCCAGACGCTCAAAATCTTTTTCTGTTGCAAGTCCTGTTGCAAATTTATGCAGGATCATGTACATCTGACGGTTACCTTCACGGCATGGAACACATTTACCACAGCTTTCATGGATAAAGAATTCCGATACCTTCTTCAGGTAATCAATGATGCATACAGTATCGTCCAGTACAACTACTGCACCGGAACCGATGCTCAGTCCCTGTTTTTTCAGGGAAGTGTGGTCATAACGGGTATCCAGCTGTTCTGGGAAACCGATTGGACCGGACTGACCACCCAGATGATAGCATTTAAGCTCTTTACCATCCGGAATACCGCCGCCAAACTCAGGGTCAAAAATAATATCACGCAGGGTAACACCGCCAATCGGCACTTCAAAAGTACCTCTGCGATTTACGTTACCGGACAGACAGATCAACTTGGTACCGCCGGAATCTTCTACGCCCAGTTCCTGGAATGCTTTGCCGCCCATATTAATAATTTGAGGTACGCTTGCAAAGGATTCTACATTGTTTACCAGAGTTGGCTGAGAATAGAGACCAACCTCTGCCAGATGCGGTGGTTTTACACGAGGACGACCGGTTTTTGCTTCAATGGAGTTAAGCAGACCGGAGTTTTCACCACAGATATAAGCACCAGCACCCGAAACAATATGTACGCGGAAGCTAAAGTAGGAACCCATGATGTTGTCGCCCAGATAGTTCGCTTTTACTGCATTGTCAATTGCAGCCTGGAACAGTTTCTGGATCTCACGGTACTCACCGCGGATATAAATATAACCATCATGCGAGTTAAAAACATAACCTGCAATTGCCATACCTTCGATGATGCTAAGTGGATCTTTTTCCAGCAAAACCTTATCTTTAAAGGTTCCCGGTTCGCCTTCGTCGGCATTGCAGACAATGTATTTTGGATCTCCTTCAATTTCATAAAGCTGTTTCCACTTTTTGCCTGCTGGATAGGAAGCGCCGCCGCGTCCCAAAAGTTTTGCATCAATGATTTCATTGATGATCTCCATTGGAGCCATGCTCATTGCTTTTTTCAGAGCCGAAAAACCGCCGTTTGCGATATAGTCCGCCACAGAGTCAGGACGGATTTTGCCGCAGCGGGCTGTCAAAAGCTGTATTGTCTTAGACATATATGACATCCTTTCCTCAGCCCTTACTTACTGGGCGTTTTCTCTCAATTCTTTGAGGATTTTTCTGATGCGGTCCTCATTCAGGTTTCCATATACTTTATCGCCGATTTTGATAACCGGACCAATATTACATGCACCAACACACGGCATATACTGGAGGCTGAACATGCCGTCTGGGGTGGTTTCGCCAAAATTGATGCCCAGTTCTTTGCGCAGGAATTTTGCCATTACATGAGATTTTGAAATATAGCAAGGAGCATTGTTGCAAACCTCAATGATATATCTGCCTCTTGGCTTGGTTTCCAGCATTGCGTAGAATGTCAGAATATCATAAAGCTGTACCAGCGGAATATCCAGCTTTTCTGCTACAACTTTAGCACTTGCTTCATTGATGTAGTTACGTCTGCACTCTCTCTGAATTTCAATCAGAATGGAAAGAAGATGTTCTTTATCTCCGCCACATTCTTCGATGATTTCCAGAACTCGTTCTCTGCTCAGAGTTTCTGTTGCCATCTAAAAATTCCTCCCCCAAACTTTCGTTTCCGGCCAGTTTTATGTGTATCTCTCTTTGTATCTTTGACACATCTGACCGACAGGTCGTTGTTCTTCAAAACAATATTTGATATTCATAGGATAAAGCTGTGACTTTAATCATCATAGACTTCATCTATTATAAAAATTATATTGTTTCTCTTTCTTACAGTCAAGTGTTACTTTCTTAACGAATTATCATTTTTTCGTCTTCTTATCTGTGTATAACAAAATTCTTTCCATTTAGTTTAATTAAAATTCCACATATTGATTTATTTTTATATATTTTATCTATGTTTTCTTCTGTTTCAATGGTAGTTTCTACAATGCTTTTGTTTCAGAGACAAATTAAAATAATTTTATATGTGTAATATATTATAGATTTTTCGTGTGATTTTCCAATAAAAACTACAAAAAATCTCTGAAAGCTTCAAAAAGTCATTTAGCTTTCAAGTACAGTCAAAAAATGCTTTCCTATCCCTTATGTATATTTTTAAAAAAAAGAAAAAGATCTCCTGCACTTTAAAATCAGTCTTTGCAGAAAATCTTTTTCCTTACTCTTTTTCTAATCTTCTTTTTCCATTGGGTTTGGTGTGTTCACCATCAGGATTTTGGTAATTTTCGAAGTCTGGTTTTTCCAGTTATGACGGGTCTTGGAACTAAACTGGATGCTGTCTCCTGGATAGAGTGTATAATGTTTGCCTTCCAGCTCTAAAGCAAGGATTCCTTCCAGAACGTAGATAAATTCTTCTCCTTCATGCTTGTACGGTTCTGGTTCGCTTTCTGGCTCTTCTCCGAATGGAAGCAGATAAAACAATCTTGGGAAAAGCACGAAATCTTCCACGTTCTTGCTCAGTGTATACTGAATGATCTCCGGTCCGATCTGAGTCATCGGCATATCATAGCCATGTGTTACCGGATCTGTTCCTGCTTTTGTGTCGCTTTCAAAAAAGTCAGCCAATTCCACACCTAAAACTCTTGCAACATTTGCCAACGAGTCAATTGCAATTGTGGTCATGCCTCGTTCCAGCTGTGAGAGGAAACCAATAGAGAGTCCGGTCTGCTCCGAAAGCATTTTGAGGGTATATTTTTTATCTTTACGATATTTTTTAATTTTGGTGCCGATGTCGATATTTTTGTTCATTTTCTTCCCTCCAGTTATTCTATTTCCTTTTTAACTATAATCGTTTTTTGTGAAAAAAGCAATATTTTTTTGATATATTGAAAACTCAAAGAATAAATCATTTGTTTTTCTGATTTTTTATCTTGTTTTTTGATTAAATTAACTATTTATTTTTCACTTAGTTCTTGAAAGATGAACGACATGCTGTTTCCAACCCTTTCTTTCATTTTCACATGTATGAATATACAGAAAAAGGTACTGTTTCCAGTACCTTTTTTTATCAATCAATTAAAGTATGCGCCCATTTTTTACTTTTAAACCGAAGGGATGCAAAAACAAGTTTTACCCACTCTTCAAAGAAGACCATTGCAACCACCAGATGCAGTGGGAGCTTCAAAACCAGAACTCCCAGGAAAGCCAGTGGAACACCAATAATCCATACGCCCATCAAATCGAGCATCATGCAGAAACGAGTATCGCCGCCCGAACGAAGGATACCGCAGAATAAAACATAGGTAAACATCTTTGGCAGCATATAAATTGCATAAACGGTAATGGTGTTTGCGAGCATGCTGTTGGTCGCAGCATCAAAGTCATACAAGCTGATAACCGCACCCTCTGACAGGAAGAGCGATACCGACATCACAAGGTTAACGATAAAGGTCATTTTGAGGAAAACCACTGCATAGGAATATGCCTTTTCTTCTTCACGGCGGCCAAGCTCATTTCCGATCATAACAGCGCTTGCATTACCGATACCGAAGAATACCGACTGGAACAGGTCATTGATGGTAGAAGCTACCTGAACGACTGCCAAAGCAGAAGCGCCCAACATACCGTACGCGATATAGTACACCGAGTTACCGATACTCCATCCGCCCTCCGAAATAATAACAGGGAGGGATGTTTTCAGTACACGACGGAACATTTCTTTATCGAAGCTGAACAATTCCTTCGGTTTTCCAGCAAGCGGATGTTCCGAATTGGAATAAACAAAGGTTACCATCAAAGCAAATTCAATAACACGGGCAATCAATGTTGCCAGTGCAGCACCCCGAACTCCCAGTTTCGGCATACCAAACTTTCCAAAGATCAAAACATAGTTGAGGCCCAGATTGATAAACAAAGCCAACATATTGATAATAGTAGGTACTTTCAACTGATGGATTGCACGGGAGTTAAAGTTAATTGCAAACGACATGGAGGTGAAGAAATAGGAAATCGCTACAATTTTCAGATACTGACCTCCAAGTTCGATTACTCGGGCATCTCTTGTAAACAAAGACAGAATCTGTGGTGCAAAAAAGAGTGCCAGCGCTGTAAAGAAAAGTGACATTCCTGTTCCCAACAAAATATCGATACCAAATGTGCGGCGAATATTCTTGATATCCCGCACACCCCAGTATTGAGAAACATAGACTGCTGCACCGCTGTAAATTCCAAAACACAGCGTGGAAAAAATAAAATACAGTCTGTTTGCTGTTCCAACCGCTGCAAGTTCATCGACACCCAGTTTACCGATCATGATTGTATCTGCCATATTCAATCCAATGCTGATCAGGTTTTGGATGACAATCGGGATTGCAATCATCAATACTGTCCTGTAAAAATTTCTGTCACAATGTTTGTTCTGCATTTTCTCTTCCTTCCTTTCTTTTTTATTCTATTGCATAAAAGAGGAATTCGGAGGTTTCAGTTAGTAAACTATCCTCCTTCGGATCGCATGGCAAAGTTTTATCAAACCTTGAAAAAAGAAAATTCCTCTGTATCTGCTAAATTAAATTTTAAAAAACTGTAAACATAACTGTTTGATTATATCAGATTCTCTTTTTCATTTCAAGTTATGCTATAATACAAAAAGGAAATTGTTTTTTATTTTTAAAGTAAAATCCCTTTTTCATACTGTTCTACCAGAAGGAGGCATCTTATGGAAAATACACCAACTCTTTTAACCAACCGTTTGATCTTACGTCAGTTTGTGCGAGAAGATCTTCCGGCTTTATTTTCCATTTTAAGTGACCCGGAAGTTAACACCTTTCTTCCCTGGTTTACACATCAATCCATGGAGGAAACTCTTTCTTTCCTACAAACAAATTTTCTGGAAACCTATTCTCTTCCTCTTGGATATCGCTATGCAATCTGCCTAAAAGAGGATCATATTCCAATTGGTTATATCAACATCAGCCCAAATGAAAGTCATGATCTTGGATATGGGATTCATCGAAACTTCTGGCATCAAGGAATTGCCACGGAAGCAGGAAAATGCCTCCTCGATCATATACAAAAAGTAAAAACAACCCCATTTATTACAGCAACACATGATAAAAAGAACCCAAATAGCGGCAAAGTAATGCAGAAATTAGGAATGCATTATTGTTATTCCTATCAGGAACAATGGCAGCCTAAAAATATTTCTGTTATTTTTCGCATGTACCAAATGAATCTGGATGGTAATGTTCATAAAATTTACTCTCAGTATTGGGATCAGTATCCTATCCATTTTGTCGAAACAAACCTATAAAAAAGAGGTATTCTGTATGGTACAGAATACCTCTTTTTTTATTTCCCAGGAAATTAGCTATTTAACTTGCTGCTCATCTCTTCTTCCTGGAATTGCTTGGAATAAAGGTCGTGATAGTAGCCGCCCTTTCTCAAAAGCTCCTCGTGCTTACCTTGCTCCACAATCTTTCCGTCCTTAACAACCAGAATCAAATCTGCTTGTCGGATGGTGGACAGACGGTGTGCAATCAGGAAAGAGGTTCTTCCTTCCAGCAGGTGCATCGTTGCGTTCTGAATCAGCTGTTCCGTTTGAGTATCAATCGAGCTGGTAGCTTCATCCAGCACAAAAATTGCCGGATCTGCCAACACGGCTCTTGCAAAGGAAATCAGCTGCTTTTCACCGGTGGAAAGTTTATCACCGCCCTCACCTACATCACTGTCATAGCCATTTTCCAGGTGTTCCACTACTGTGTCTGCTGAAACTGCCTTAGCAGCCTGCTTTACTTCCTCATCGGTAGCATCCAGACGTCCATAGCGGATATTGTCCATAACTGTTCCGGAGAACAGATGCGGATTTTGCAGAACATATCCCAGTCGGCTATGCAGCCAAAGCTGGCTTCTTTCCCGATAATCCTTTCCATCAATCAGGATTCTTCCGCCAGTCGGCTCAAAGAATCGGCAGGCAAGATTGACCAGTGTGGATTTTCCTGCACCAGTTTCTCCAACAATCGCCACGTTGGTTCCAGCTGGGATTTTCAGGCTGAAGTGACTGAGCACCTCTTCCTCTCCATCCGGATACCGGAAAGAAACATCGTCGAATTCGATATCTCCCTTAATTGGCTCCCAGTTTTCTGTTTTAGGATGGAAGCTGTCACCATATTTTTCGATAACTTCCGGTGTATCCACAATGTTCGGTTTCTGATCCAACAATCCCATAACACGTTCAATGTTTGGCTGAACCGCAATGATATTTGCCAAAACACGCGCCATCTGCTGAATCGGCTCAAAGATTGATACTGCGTAGGTTGTGAATGCGGACAAGGTACCAATCAGAATGCCATGTTCCAGCACTAAGTTTCCTCCTCGTGCCAAAACAATTGCTGTTGCAGCGGAGCTTGCCAGCATAACAAGTGGAATATACAGAGCATTAAGTCCTGCTGCACGAACGGACGCATTGCGCATTTCTTCGGTCAATCCGGAAAATTCATGCGTATTTTTGTCCTCAATAACCAGTGTCTTCGAGGTTTTAGCACCCATGATTCCCTCGTTGAAAGCTCCAGTAATGCGGGAGTTGATCGAACGAACCTTTCGGTTCCAAAACAAAATTCGCTTCTGGAAGTAGGTAGTCAGCACTGCAATAACCGGAACGATCACCATAACCATCAGGGCAAGGCGCAGATCCAGCATTGCCATCGACAAAAATGCAAAGGATACGTAGGACAATGCCCACAAAATATCGATCAGATCCCATGCTGTGATTGCTGCGATCTTGTTGGTATCACTCATAACACGAGCCAGAATATATCCAACCGGCGTTGTGTTATAGTAAGAAAATGAGAGGGTTTGGAGGTGGACAAAGCAGGCTCTTTTGAGATCTCTGCCCATCCTCATCTCTGTTTTCATTGCACTTAAGGTATAAAATATAAAACTTAATACTTGAAGTATAATAACCGCAAGGTATGCAGCGATGAATACCGGCAATCCGTCCAGAGTTCCCTTCTCGACAAAGTTATCTACCGCATAGCGCTGAAACAACGGAAGCGATACATCTACAATTGAAATTAAAATATTGGTAATGACAATCAGGAGCAGCAGCTTTTTGTATGGTTTTGCAAATGGAAACAAACGCTTCCAGATAGAAAACTGAAAGGATTTGTTGCTCTGCACCTCATCATCACGATTTGGATTACCCATAGGATCACCTGCTTTCTGTTGGGTGTTCCGAGTCTGCCTGTTTCAAAAGCTCTCGGTCTGCGTTATTCATCTGTATCTGATAGATATCCTGATAGATTCCTTTTCTGGAAATCAGTTCTTCATGAGTACCGATGTCGGCTACCTTTCCATTATCCAAAACCAGAATCTGATCAGCCTGCATCAGGGTTGTGATACGGTGAGAAATCAGAATCGTCGTAGCATTTCCCATCTTTTCTTTCAGCTGTTTACGGATTTTTGCATCTGTTTCCGCATCAACTGCCGAAAGGGAATCGTCAAAAATCATAACTGGCGCGTTCTGAGTCAGCATTCTTGCAATCGCAACACGCTGTTTCTGTCCACCGGACAAGGTAACACCACGCTCACCTACAATCGTATCATAACCGTTGGTGAAATTCTGGATTGCCTCATCCACACAAGCAGAACGGGCTGCCGAGCGAACATATTCGAGCATCGCATCGCGATCCTTTTCTTCGCAGGTAATACCGATATTCTCTTGAATGGTGCGAGAAAATAGGAATGGCTCCTGCAAAACAATTCCGACATTTTTTCTTAAGTAGGAACGCTTGATCTTTGCGATATCCACTCCGCCAATCGTGATTCTGCCGCTTCCATGACAGCCATCCTGACCTTCATCCAGATCATACAGGCGGTTGAGCAGATGCATCAGGGTCGTTTTTCCGCTTCCGGTTCCACCAAGGATTGCAAAAGTTGTGCCAGCCTTGATGGTAAAGGAGATATCATCCAAAACCGGTTTCTGATTTTCATACCCAAAGGTTACATGTTCAAAACAGATATCTCCATGCATGTCAGGAGTCAATGCTCTCGGTGGGTCCTTTTCCGGTTCTGATTCCAAAATGTAGCTGACACGTCCAATCGATACGCCAGTTTTGCTCATTTCAGAAAGAATTTTACCCAGTGAGCGCACCGGCCAGGTCAGCGTTGCATTATAGGAAACAAACGCCAAAAATTCACCCAGCGTGATCTCTCCATGCACTGCACTGACAGTACCGAAACAAATTACAGTCAGTACCTGCAAAGCCATAATCAGGTCACCAGTACTCCAGTAAGCGGTCATCATATGTCCCAGACGAATCCAGAGTTCCGAAAAAGCACTGTTCTTTTCATCAAAGCGCTCAATTTCAAAATTTTCTCGTCCAAAAGCACGGACAACGCGGACACCGGTCAGATTTTCCTGAACAACGGAGGACAAAACACCTTCTGCAACGTCAGCATCCATAAATCTTTTGGAGATTTTGGAACTGAAGAAGAAAGAATAAAATACAATAATCGGAACAAACACTACTGCGACCATCGAGATCTTTACGTTCATCGAAAACATCAGTGCCATCGTCATGACAATCAAAAAGCAGATACGGAATACTTCCACCATCTGTGCACTGATAAAGTTTCGGATAACCTCAACGTCCGAAGTACAACGCTGGATAATCTCACCCGTCTGATGGGCTGTGTGCCAGGAAAACGGAAGTTTCTGGATATGGCCAAATAACTCATCACGCAGCGCCTTGATCGAATTTTCCGAAGCCTTTGCGGTGTTTAAACGCGCAAAAAAGCTAAAAATTCCCGACAAAATTGCTGTATTCAACACTGCAGCTGCAGCTAATAAAAGCATTTTTGCAGGATCGTCGGCCGCCATCTGTCCGACACCCAAATTTTCCAGCCATGCCGGAAGTTCCCCCGAACCAATAATCGAGTCAACAGTCAAGCGGATAATCTGCGGGGTCAGTGAGTTAAACGCCGTATTGAGCACCGAGCACAATAATCCCAATCCAAACAACCACAAATTGCTCCGAACAAATCGGAACACAACAGAAAATGCGCTTTGTTTCTGGTCCTTTTGCAAATAAATCACTCTCCTGTCCTTTTTTCAAGATTACTCTCCTAAAACAGCTTATTTCTCTCCCCCTCTGTCAAGCTGTCTTTTCTTAAAAAAGATTCCCTCATCCCGATTAGAATCTTTTCTTTCGGATCAACAAAAATCTTTTTTCCCTGATCCAAAAATAAAAAAAAGCATCCCCGTTTGCGCAGGGATGCTTTTCAAGCAGATTGTATGGACGCAACTGTCCAGCACAAGACCTCAGTCCTGTTTTTTAAAAAATTAACAAACACCTGTTTTGGAAGGCTCAAACATTCCCCGCATATTCACTTTTCCGCAATCGGTAAGATTCATCTTCTTGGTCATGTCATCAGCCTCCTTTTCCATGTGTCTTTATTTTACAGTTTCGAAACCGTTACCAGTATACTCCATTCTATCTGCTCTTGTCAAGCAATTTCTTATCAAAAATAACAAAATTTTATTCCTGAGTGAAAATTAATCTGACAATTCTTGCAGATTTACGGTTCCCGAACAAAAATACTCTCTGCTTTTGGTTCTCCGTCTTCTTTCATCTCAATGCGATACAATCCCAACGGAACCTGCTGCTGCAAGGCAAACTGAAGATAAGCCTGCTCATCCACACCCTCAAAGCGGATTGCCAATCCACAGCTGGTGGAAATAGCGCGTGGGGTCGGCATGATGTGAATTTCAAACTGTTCTCTTGCCTTCTTTTCGGTCTGCATCGTATCTGTGGTATTATAAAAGGACATTGCGTAATAAACTTTGGATTCCATTTTCTTTCTCTCCTGACAAATTTTTTCGCTGTTATTCATTCTGTCATATCGCGCCTTTTTTCGTCAAGAGTTGGACTACTAAAATGCCATTGTTTTTTATAATGATATTCTGGAAAGTAATTGAAAAAATCTATCCATAAAAAATTTACAGCTTCCAGATATCCTGACAATATCCTTTTATTGTGCGGTCTGAGGAAAAATATCCCGCTTGCGCAATGTTATAAAGCATCTTTCTGCTCCATGCCAGACGGTCTTCAAAATCAAGGAACATCTGTTCTTTAACCTGGATATACTCTTTCAGATCAAGCAATGTCATGAACCAGTCCTTGTTTATAATTTCCTTATAAAGTCTGCACAACGGCAGAGGATCACCCCGTTTTATCATCTCTTTGCTGATAATAAAATCGACCAATCGTTCCACTATTGGGTCCTGCTCGTAGATTTTTCTGGAGCTGTATCCTTTTGTCTCATACAGTTTCATGACCTCATCGCTGGATTTTCCAAAAATATAGCAATTTTCTTTTCCAACCAGCTGAGCAATTTCCACATTAGCACCATCCATAGTACCCAGTGTAACTGCTCCATTGAGCATCAGCTTCATGTTGCCGGTACCACTTGCTTCTTTGGATGCAAGCGAGATCTGCTCGGAGACATCACAGGCTGGAATCAACTTTTCTGCCCAGCTGACGTTGTAATTTTCCACCATCACAATTTTCAAATAAGGTGCAACCTGAGGATCTTCTGCAAACAGCTGCTGCAAACACAAAATCAGGTGGATGATATCCTTTGCAATGGTGTATGCCGGAGCTGCTTTGGCTCCAAATAAAAGGGTAATTGGACGTTTTGGAAGTTTTCCAGATTTGATTTCAAAATACTTCCAGATTGCATACAGAGCATTCATCTGCTGGCGTTTATACTCGTGCAGGCGTTTGATCTGAATGTCATAAATCGAATTTGGATTGATTTCGATTCCCATTCTGCTGCTGATTTCTTCTGCCAGAATCTGCTTTCTCTGCTGTTTGATGGAGAGAAGCTCTTTGAGAACCGTTTCATCCTCTACAAAATTCAGCAGCTTTTGCAGTTCCTCTGCATCCTTTTTCCAGCCCTCTCCAATCAGCGAAGTGATATATGCTGACAGCTGTGGATTACATAGCATTAACCAGCGTCGGAAGGTGATTCCGTTTGTTTCATTATGAAAACGTTCCGGATACAGTTCATAAAAAGCGTTAAGCTCGCTGGATTTTAAAATATCAGTGTGCAATTTTGCCACGCCATTAACGGAAAAGCCATAGTGAATATCAATATACGCCATATGTACCTGTTCCCAGCTGTCGATGATAGCGGTTTTGGGATCGTGAGAAAGTGCTTTTGCGCGCTTGTCCAGATGTTCGATGATCGGCACCAACTGAGGAACTGCCTTTTCCAAAAAGGACAGCGACCATGTTTCCAGCGCTTCTGCCAAGATAGTGTGATTGGTATAGGCACAAGTTCTGGAAACCAGACGGATTGCCTGATCTAAACCGATTCCTTCCTCCATCAGCAGACGAATCAGTTCCGGAATAATCATGGTCGGGTGCGTGTCATTGATTTGAATGACAACATATTGGTCAAGCTGCTCCAATGGACATCCGCGTTCTTTGGTTTCTTTCAAAATCATCTGTGCTGCTGCGCTGACCATAAAATACTGCTGATAGATCCGCAGCATTCTGCCTGCTTCATCGCTGTCATCCGGATACAAAAACAGGGTCAGGTTGTGGCGGATATCCTCCTTGTCAAACTCGATTCCATTTTTGACAAGACCTTCGTCCACCTCTTCCAGATCAAACAGCTTAAGCTTTGTTGTCTGTGCTTCTTCTCCCGGCATAGCATAGCCCACAACGTCCAGTTCATACATTCTGGCATGAACGGTTGTGTCCTTGAGATGAATCGGAAATACCAGATCGGTCCGATGCAGAAATTCAGCATTTTCTGTCAGCCATCGGTCAGGATATTCCTTCTGGCTGTTCTGTTCAAAGCGCTGACGAAACAGTCCAAAGTGGTACAGCAACCCTACCCCTTCTCCAGAAATTCCAAGGGTCGCGATAGAATCTAAAAAACATGCTGCCAGTCTGCCTAAGCCGCCGTTTCCAAGTGAAGGTTCTGCTTCCTGTTCTTCCAGCTCTGCCAGCGATCTGCCGTATTTTTCCAGCACACTTTGAACCTGTTCATACAATCCCAGATTGAGAAGATTGTTAGAAAGAAGTCTTCCCATCAAAAATTCTGCCGAAACATAGTACAGCTTTTTTCCCTGTTTTTCTGCCTTTTTCGACATATTTTGTTCCATCTTCCCGACTATTTCTCTTATATACCATACCAGAGCCTGATAAAGCTGTTCATTGGTAGCCTGCAAAATATCGCACGAAAAATGAGCCTTCAAAAACTGACCAAGCTTTTCTTCCATACTCCTTGCCTCCATCTCTATTCTCTCATTTCTATTTCTTGACTTTTGCCTTAACTTTTTTGTTGTAAACTGGGCTTCGCCAGCTTGCCTGATTGAGTTTCAATATTTCCCGGGCAAGCTTTTTGTCAGCATCCGAAGGCTGCATCCTCCACTCCCAGTTTCCACCGACGGTGGAAGGCGTATTCATTCTTGCAGAAGAATCCAGCCCCAGAAAATCCTGCATCGGAGCAATGGCAAGCTCACAGGGAGAAACCCACGCTGCATGAATCATTGCCCAGGAAAAGTTCTTTTTCCCGGATGTTCCAAGGTAAGCCTTTGCCATAGAAAGCTCTTCCTTCGATGCAGTTTTCATCCAGCCAAGGCTGGTGTCGTTATCATGAGTTCCGGTATAAATAACCGATCTCTTCGGACAATTGTGCGGCAGATATTCGCTCTCTTCCTTTGGGGAAAATGCAAACTGAAGCACCTTCATTCCAGGGAATCCAAACTGATCCCGCAGCTGGCAGACATCCTCAGTGATGACACCCAGGTCCTCTGCAATCAGCGCAACCTTTGGAAGTTGCTTGCGGATTGCCAAAAACAGCTTTTCTCCAGGACCTTTTTCCCACACACCGTGTTCTGCGGTCGAAGCTTTTGCATCAATGGCATAATACCCCGCAAATCCGCGGAAATGGTCGATGCGAATCAGGTCAAACAGTTTACTCATAGCCCCGATTCGTTTGATCCACCAAGCATACCCATCCTGTTCCATCACATCCCAGCGATAAAGCGGATTTCCCCAAAGCTGTCCTGTTTTGGAAAAATAGTCCGGCGGACATCCTGCCACTCTGATTGGATAACCTTTTTCATCATACTCAAACAGCTTGAGGTTTACCCAGGTGTCGCAGCTATCCGGCGCAACGTAAATTGGAATGTCACCAATCAAGCGCACACCCTTACGGTTGCAGTATTCCTTAAATTTCATCCACTGACTGTAAAACAGATACTGGACAAAAACAGGATATTCCATCTCCTGCCTTAATGTTTCTTTCCAACTATCCAGCGTTTTGGCATCTCGAAAACGAATCTTCTCTTCCCATTCCATCCACGGCTTTTGCCCCATCTTTTCCTTTAAGCTGAGATAGAGCGCATAATCAGAAAGCCAGTCATACTGTTCCTGAAAAAAGAGTTCTACCTGCTTCCAGTATTCGGTCTTTTCCCTTGCACGCAAAAAAGCCTGATGCAGCAACTCTTGTTTGGCGGCTGATACCTTATCAAAGCAAACTTTGCTCTTTCCTTTTTTGCTGTTATCGCCCCAGTCCTTTTTGTCACATTCCTTTTGACTGAGCAATCCCTCTTCAATCAATTCTTCCAGATCGATCAAATTTGGATTCCCTGCAAATACCGAATCAGACTGATAGGGTGAATTCCCGTAACCGGTCGGCCCGATTGGAAGCACCTGCCACCAGCCAAGTCCTGCCTGATGACAAAAATCCGCAAACCTTCTGGCTTCATGCCCCAAAGTACCAATCCCATATCTTCCCGGCAGGCTGCTGATATGCAGCAAAACGCCGCTACTGCGTTTCATAAAATTCCCCCTTTTCGCTCTTTTTTGCGATTTTCTTATAGAAAATTGTACCGCAATTCCTTCGGTTTGTATAGTACGATTTGTTTTTGCTCCCTTTTCTTCCCACAGTTTTATCTGTTTTGACTAACAAAGTTTTTGTTTTGTCGTCTTTTTGCCAATTTTAAATTGTTTTTAAAAATTATGCAGGAAAAATTTTCTTTTTTTACACTTAAAAAACAGAAAGGTCATTTTAAAAATGCTTTATTTTCATTCTGTCAGAAAGGAGTATCCTTATGAAGAAATATTCACTCATACGCGCTGTCTTTGCCCTTGTTACTGCTTCCGCAATCACGTTAAGCTTTGCAGCCTGCGGTGCTTCCAGCGGCGGTTCTGCCGCACAAACAAATTCTTCTGCTGCATACGATGCTGCCTATGAAGAAGAAATCGGCGTGGAAGCACCAACTGAAGAAGCAATGATCTCGGAAAATAAGGTTAACCCAGACACTGCTGGCACTGCTCTTTCGGAAGGTATTTCTCAGACCACTATGCCGGACAATCTGAATCTGAAACTGATCTGGCGTGCCAATGTATCGATGGAAACACTGGAATTTGACCAGTCAGTCCAGCAGGTCACCAATCTGGTCAATGAGCTGGGCGGTTTTATCGAGAATTCTTCCAGTTCCGGCGGCTCAGATGCACAAGGCAATTACATCAATAAATACGCAAGCCTTACCATCCGCATTCCGTCCGATAAACTAAACGGTTTCATTGGAAGTCTGAATGACTGCGGCACCATTACACACCAGAACCTATCCAGTGAAAATATCTCTTTGGAATATGCTGACACAGAGGCCCGCAAAGAGGCTTTGGAAGCAGAATATGACCGCCTGATCGAACTGATGGCGGAAGCCGAAAATGTGGATGCGGTCATCGCTATTGAGGCACGTCTCTCAGAAGTACGACTGCAGCTGGACTCTCTCTCTTCTCAGCTGAGGACTTATGATAATCTGGTGGACTACTCCACCATCTATCTGGACATTCAGGAAGTCCGCAATATCAGCGGAGCAGGAGCTACTACCATCTCGGAACGTATCAAGAACGGTTTCTCCAACACTTTATACGGTATCAAAGTATTCTTTGAAGATCTTCTGGTATTTCTGGTAGTTAACATTCCTGTCTTTATCATCCTTGCTGTTGTCATCATCATTGTGCTGTTGATCCTGAAAAAAATCCGGATTCGTAAGGGTCTTAAAAAGAACAAAAAGATGGATCAGCTTCCCGAAAACACCGAAGAACAAAATAAAAATAACGATTCTGAAGAGACCAAATAGTCCTGAAAAATGAATTTATTCTGACAACGAGCCGGAATATTCCGGCTCGTTGTCATGTCTTTGTTATCTTATTTTTATTGCAATATCATGTTAAACATGATACACTTTTATAGTAATTTTACTCCGATTTTCCTGAAAGGAAGTGCTTATTTTGCTTACTTTGATTTCTGACATTATTGCCAGCAACCTTTTTCTTTTTCGAGTCCTGGCTTCTATTTTAATTTTTCTTGCCTTTTGGATCTTTAAGTCCAGCGTTACAAAAGGGATTGTAAAAGTTCTGGAAAAACTGCTAAACAGAAAGCGCCAGATTGCAGATCACTCCACCCTTACTTTTGTTCTGACACCATTAAAAAGCCTGCTTGCTGTCAGTGGTCTTTATTTTGCATTGATTAACCTTCATCTGCCTGCAGGATTCAATCAATTTCTCCTCAAAGCATACCGCATCAGCTTTATTATTGTAATCACCTGGATTCTGCTGAGACTTTGTGATTGTGCATCCGGTTCTTTTTTCCAGTTCAGCAGCAAGTTGGACGAGCATCTGGACGTTAATCTGAACAAGACCCTGATGACCTTCTTAAAGAAGATTGTCAAAGTTCTGATCTTTACTGTTTCTGGTATTGCAATCCTCAGCGAAACCGGAACAAACGTTACAACCATCATCACCGGTATCGGACTTGGAGGTTTAACCTTCGCACTTGCTGCACAGGATACCGCACAGAACCTGTTTGGCGGTATGGTAATTTTGTTTGACAGACCTTTTGCAGTTGATGATTGGATTTCCACCCCGGATATCGAAGGTGTTGTGGAAGACATCACCTTCCGTTCCACCCGCATCCGTACCTTCCCGAACGCATTGGTCATCGTTCCAAACTCCAGTCTGGTTTCTTCTCCAATTACAAACTGGTCCCGTATGAACAAGCGTCGTGCCTCTTTTTCGATTGGACTGACCTATGATACCCCGAAAGAAAAAATGGAAACCTGTGTTTCCCGCATCACTGAGATGGTAAACCAGAATCCGGAAATTATTCCAGAGGATACGGTTATCCGCTTTAACAGCTTTAAGGACAGCAGCTTGGAGATCTCTCTGGTATTCTTCACCCGTCCAACTTCCTTCTCTGACTTCCAGCGAATCAAGGAAACGGTCAACTACGGCATCATGCAGATTGTTGAAGAGGAAGGTTTAAGCTTTGCTTTCCCAACACAGACCCTGTATGTAAACAATCTTTCCAAGTAAAATACACACAAAAAAGGATGGCTTTTCGCCATCCTTTTTCTTATGCCTGATTTTCTTTCTTTTGTTCCTGCTGTTTTGGCTGCTGCACTTTTCTGTCCTCATGATGATTTTTCTTTGCACGAAGACGCTGAATCTGCGGCAGAATTTTTGCAAATCCGGTATACAGGAGCGGGTTATAGACCTGATCGAATTCTCCGATAAACTCGGTAGCACCCTCTCTGCGGCAAAAACCTTCCTTAAATTTATACAGACCGTTTGTCTTATCCAGAATAAACACGCCGCCAAAATCGTAGATTTCAGAGCCGTTCTCGATGCCCCATTTGATCATCTCTGCCTGCATTGCATAGTTTGGCATCAGATTGCGCTTATTATTGGAGCTTGCACCATAGATATACCAGGTCTTATTTCCGTAATGGATACAGATTGCACCAGACAAAGCCTCTCCTTCATGCTCTGCAATATAGATACGCAGCAAATCGCTGTTTTCATAGGCATGAAGCATCCGTTTAAAATATTCGTACGGACGATGTCCAATATGATCACGCACTGCAGTGATCTCATAAAGTTCAAAAAACTTCTTGAGATCCTCCTCGCTTCTGGACCAGTGAACGGTAACACCCTTTCTTGCAGAAAGGCGGATATTATAGCGGGTTTTCTCGCTGAAATGCGGCATCAATTCCTCAAAGGTCGGTTCATCCAGCTTTAAGATCATGTTGTAGCGCGGCTGAATCAGATCGAATTTATCGCAACCATCATTGCGGACGCGCAAACCCATCTGACGATACTCTTCTTCCAGCTCCGGAAGTCTTGGCAATTCCGGGTCAAATCGAAGCAGGAAAGCATGGTATTTTTTTGCGAGCGGTTTTGCTTCTTCCAACAGACTCTTTACCATCTCTTTGTCGTGGAAGTCGCAGATTGGAGCACGAGGTGCATACATCAAAGAAAAGTTTCCAAGCACCCTGCGGATAATCAGCGACATTGCCGCTACGATTTTTCCATTTTCCTCCAGATAGACCTGTTCTCCGGTCCATCCTTCCTTTACCTTTTCCCAGGCAAGGTCCTGTGTCGCATTCGCATAAGGAGAGGTACGGACAAAGTTTTGATATTCCTCGACCTTTTTCAGGTCGCTGTGATTTAAAATCGGCATTCTATTGTCACCCCTGTTCTATCATACCGAAAGCAAACGTTTTGCGATTGCAAGGTCAGATTCATAATATACATATTCTCCCCTGACCTTCTGATATACCTCTTCCCCTTTTGCTGCCAGAACAATCACATCGCCCGGCTGCGCAGTCAAAATTGCTTTTTCTACTGCCTGTGCACGGTCTTCGATGATTTCGTATGGTTTATTGTACGGTTTCACAAAGGAAGCGATTTCTTCACAGATTTCCCGAACATCCTCAAACTGCGGATCTTCCGCAGTCAGATAGAGGTAGTCCGCATTTTCGCCGGAAAGTGTTCCAATATCTCTGCGGCGCAGATATGCTTTTCCTCCCGGACATCCTACCACCACAACGATCCTTCTTCCTGGATAATCTGCCTTCAGTGACTCATACAGTTTTTTGAAGCTGAGATAGTTGTGTGCGTAATCGACCAGAACGGTGATGCCATCCTTTTCAAACAGGTTCATTCTTCCCTGAACCTCATTTTTGAGCAAACCTTCTCGAATGGACTCATCGTCCACCCCCATCGCTTTTGCGGAGATGATCGCAGCCAGAGCGTTTTCTACATTGAATCTTCCCGCCATGCGGATACGCCAAGTGTCCTGCTGCATTCCGTGGCTGGTGGTAAAGGTAAATCCGACATCCTCTTTTTGAATATCGCGCAGAATCCAGCAATCCTCATCGTCCAGATCTGCACCGTCCAGTCTTCCAAAGGTGATGACTCTTTTTGCGTGTGCACATGCACGCTCCAGTACACGCTGGGCATGATCCATATCACGATTGATTACCGCTGTTTTGCAGTGCTCCATAAACTGAAGTTTGCAGGAAAAATAATCTTCAAAATCAGTGTGTTCCAGCGGACCGATGTGGTCTTCTCCGATATTGAGGAACATTCCCAGATCATATTTCACACCGTAAACACGGTTGAGCTTATATGCCTGAGAAGAAACCTCCATGGTCAGGAAGGAGATACCGCTGTCTCTGGTCTGTGCAAAGTAGCGCTGAAGATCCGGGGACTCTGGAGTGGTCAGATGCGCTTCATGGTGCTCGATTCCGGTATCCACTTCAACGGTGGAAAGAACCGCACTCTTTGGAGCACCGCACAGCTGAGGATTTTTTGCGCAGAATGTATCCAGAATATTTTTCATAAAATAAGTGGTAGTTGTCTTTCCCTTAGTTCCAGTCAAACCAATCAACCGGAAAGACTTATATGCTTCCCTGTAAAAAGCGATTGCGACCAGGCTCATTGCTTTGCGGATATCGCTGGTCAGGATATAAGGAACTGTCTTGGTAAAGCATTTTTCTGCAAGATATGCCCGTGCTCCTTTTTTCACTGCATCCAGCAGATACTCCTCTTTGAAAGCAGCTCCCTTGCAGATAAAAAAGGTGTTCTCCTTTACATCGGAGGAGCTGTATGAGAGATAATCAAATGGATGGTCGAGCATTTCGTCCGGACAGGAAACTTCTGTCAAAATTCCGTCCTGCTTGAGAATCTCCACGACCTGTTTTATTGTAATGGAATCGTTCATTTTCAAATGTCCTTTCCTCTAAAATCGTCTGCATATCTTTATTATTATAACATTTCCCCTCGGCAAAACAAGCCTAACCGGATGAAATTTGTTCTTCTTTTGTAAATTCTTTCCAACAAACCCTTTTTACCAAACTAAAAGGAGGATATTCATGAACAACTATTATCCCTTTGTCAATAAACCGCTGCCCTATCACTACGACTCTCTGGAACCGTACATCGACTGTAAAACCATGACTTTGCACCATCAAAAACATCTGCAAACTTATATCGACAAGCTCAATGCCCTGCTGGAAGAAAATCCTTCTTTACAAAAATTAAGTCTTCCACAGCTGCTTGTAAACCTTCCGCTTCTTCCGTCTTCCATTCAGCTTCCACTTCAAAATAATGCAGGCGGTGTTTATAACCATCGCTTTTTCTTTTACAGTATGCATCAGCCTGATTCGTCGCCTGTTCCGGAAGACGTGATGGAGAAAATCGAGCAGAATTTCGGCAGCTTGGAATCTTTTTATGAGCAATTTAAGCAGTCTGCCTTATCGGTCTTTGGTTCTGGATATGCATGGCTTGTCCTGGAAAACGGGAACTTAAAAATCCTTACAACTGCAAACCAAAACACCCCTGATCTGTTAAAGCAATATCCTATCTTAAATCTGGATGTCTGGGAGCATGCGTACCATCTTAAATATTATAACCTTCGTGCTGATTATATCGACAACTGGTTTTCACTTATCGACTGGAAGCGCGTTCAAACCCGACTTCTTTCAAGCAACCAAACCGGCAAACTGCTTTTACATTAACTGCACCAAAAAAGCGAAGACAACTTTGTCTTCGCTTTTTTGATTAACCGTAGATTCCTTCCAGAAATGCTTTTGTCTCTTCCTCTTTTGGCTGAGAAAAGATCTGTTGTGCCGGTGCAAACTCAATTAGTTTCCCACCAAACAAAAATGCAACATGGTCGGAAATTCGCCGTGCCTGCGCAATATTATGAGTCACAATCACAATAGTGTATTTTTCTTTCAGCTGTGTGAGCATCTTCTCGATGACGCTGGAAGATTTGACATCCAGTGCAGAACACGGCTCGTCCAGCAGGAGAATCTCCGGCTCAACTGTTAAGGCACGGGCTATGCACAAACGCTGCTGCTGCCCTCCGGAGAGCTTGTGTGCACTTTTATCCAGTTCCTGCGCCACCTCATCATATAACCCTGCCATTTGAAGTTTTTCCTTCACCTGACGATCCAATTCCTTTTTATCCTTTACTCCATAATATCGCAGAGCGTAGGTCATATTTTTATAGATGGAAAATGGAAATGGGGATGGAGTTTGAAACACCAGCCCTACCCTGCGACGCAGTTCTTCCGGTTCCATTTTGGCAATGTCCTGACCTTTGAGCAGAATCTTTCCAGAAACTGCTGCTCCGCTTTCCTCTTTCAGCAATCCATTCATGCAGCGAAGCAGGGTTGATTTTCCGCATCCGGACGGACCAATGATAGCCGTAATACTGTGGGGAAAAATTTCCATCGAAATATCTTCCAGCGCAGGTTTTCCATCGTAACTTGCTCCTACGCGGTCTAACGTCATGATACTTTCCATTTTTTCTGGCTCCTCCTTGCATATATGGTTGCCAACAGATTGCTCAGTAAGATTAAAGCCATCATCACAAATGCTGTTCCATAAGCTGTGTCCATGGATATTGTTCCCTGTGCCAGCAGCAGATACAGATGCATCGGCAGTGCCATTGCGGGTTCCATCAAGCTCTTTGGCACACTTGCGTATGCAACTGCTCCGGTAAAGATCATCGGTGCCGTTGCACCCATCGCATAACATCCGCCCAGAATGATTCCGGACACCAACTCTCCTTTGCATGCCGGCAAGATGATGTTCCAGACTGTATACCATCTGGAACATCCCAGTGCATAGGAAGACTGCACCATCTGGGGCGGAAGTTCATGAAAGGTCTTTTCTGCCCGAACCTCGATAAAGGGAAGAATCATAATCGCCAGAGCCACACCGGAAGACAAGATACATCTTCCCCATGCAAGATCCCGTACCAGAAAACTATAGGCAAACAATCCCAAAACAATGGAGGGGATTCCGGAAATGCACTGAACCACCATTCGGATCAATCCTTTTATCCGGCGTTTTTTACAGTAGAACACCATATACAGAGCGGTTGCAATTGCCGGAATACTGCCAAGTACAATGGCAGTTGCGGTAAAACAAATGCTTCCCACAATCGCCGGCCAGATTCCGCCTTCTTCCCCCAACACTGCTCCACTGGGAGCCTGTGTCAAAAATTCCCAGCTAATAGTATCTGCTCCCCGGTAAAACACATATCCAAACAAAAATAAAATAATAGCTGTCACCAATCCCATACTGAGATAAGCCCAGTATTTGGTCAGCCTTGCCTGCCAATGCATCCTGTTCCCCCCTATCCAATCAATTTTTCCCGAAGTATGGTAATAATCATATTTATTGCAAACAACAGAATCATCAGAACCATTCCTGCTGCATACAGTGCATGGTAATGTGTGCTCCCCACAACTGCTGTTCCCATTTCAAGCGCAATGACCGAAGCGATGCTCTCACTTTTTCCTAAAAGATGTGGGAAAAGGTTTGCATTTCCTATCACCATCATGACCGCCATCGTCTCGCCCATAGCACGCCCAATAGCCAAAATCATGGACATCATAATATTTTTCCAAGAAGCAGGCAGTACGATAGTCGCAATTGCGTACCATCTGGAAATTCCCATTGCCTCTGCACAAGGCAGGTACTCTTCTTTTACCTTGAGCATCGTCTCGCTGCAGGAGGATACCAGAAACGGCAGCAGCATAATTGCCAGCAAAATCCCTGCTGCCAGAACACAGGAACCGGTCGGAATTCCCGCCCGAATAAAATATTTTACCAAAATTACCAGTCCGATAAATCCATAGATGACGGATGGAATGCCCGCAAGCAAATCCACAAAGGGATACAAAATCCCGCGCATTCTCTCCGAAGCCACACAAGAAAGAAAGATTGCCGCACCGATTCCCACCAGAATAGCCATCGCTAAAGCAAGAAAGGAAACATACAGCGTTGCCATGATGAAATTAAAAATTCCAAACGATACTTCTCCTGTATAGGCAATCGGCATCCAGCGCTGTCCAAACAGGAAGTCGGTCACACTGACCTCCTGAAAGGTCGGAAGTGCTTCTTTCACGATAAAATAAATGACAAATGCAAGCACCAGAACCGTCATTGCTGTCAATGCATAAACCAGCAGAGAAAAGATCCTGTTTTTCCATCTTCGCATCCTTACATCCCTTTCCTTTTTATCATACAACAAAATGCTGCTGCCACATTGGGCAGCAGCATCAAGCTTTTTATTTTTTAATTTATGCAGCTGGTGTAAATGCCGGGATATAACCGTTTGCTTCTACAACATCATAACCAACCTGGGAAAATACATAATCGATGAATTTCTGTTCGGAATCGGAAATGGTGTCGCCAGTTACAAACATAACCGGACGCTGAATGGTGTAAGTTCCGCTGATGATATTTTCGGTGGTAGCTTCTACACCGTCAACCTTCATTGCAGTCAGAACCTGTCCTGCTTCATTTGCTTTGTTGTAAGCACCAAATCCTGCATAACCGATTGCCCATGGGTCGTTAGCAATGTTGGTAGCAAGCTCGGTCATCGATGCGGACTGGGTTGCGGAAGCAGTTACTTCGCTGTCTCCCATAACCGATTTCTGGAATACTTCGTATGCACCGCCGGAAAGGTCACGGATATAAACATTGATGGTTTCTGCTGGAAGAGAAGCGTCTACCTGATCCCAGGTTGTCAGCTCACCTGCAAAGATTTTGCGGATGGTCTCGGTGGACATATCATCGGTAATCTGGCAGATTGGATTCTGGGAGTTAACCGATACAGTCAAAGCATCTCTTGCAACGATAAATTCCTGATAATTTTCTCCCAGCTCTTCGATTTCGCTGTCCTTCATATCGCGGGCAACCATACCGAAGTCTGCTGTCTTATCGATTGCTGCACTGACACCTACTCCGGAACCGCCTGGTGCAACATAAATGGAAATGTTTTCTTCTGGGAAAGAGGAATCTACCTTATCCCAAGTTACATATTCTTCTGTAAAGGAAGATGCAAGCGACGAAATGATTGGATAAAGCGAAGTGGAACCGCAGAACATAACCGATGCCTGGAATTCATCCTCTTCTGCCGGAGCTTCCTCTGCTTCTGCTGTGGTTTCTTCCGGTGCTTCTGTTGCTTCTTCTGTCGTATTCTGTTCATTTGATGCTTCCTGATTGGTGGTAGAACCACAACCTGTCATCATCGACAAAACCATTGCTGCCGATAAAAGCATTGCCAGTACTTTTTTCATGATATGCCTCCAAAGATACTTCATTTTTTATTCTTCCATTCGAAGAATTTAACATATATTTCATGCAGTCTTAACATAGCACCATTTATTCGGAGAGTCAAATTTAATTTTTAAATATTCTATGGTAACATGATAGATTTTCTCTATCTGTTTATTGGTTTTTCTTACAAAATTCTTTCTTTTTTGTTGTGAATCTGTCAAATATATAAAGTGCCCTCCATTTAAAAATGGAGGGCTTTCTTTACATTTGAAATATTAATCCAATCGCTGCTGCAATTCCGATATAAGCAATCGGATGCATTTTAAACTTTCTCATGAAAGCAAACAAAGCTACTGCAAGTACAATCGCCGGAAGATTGATGGTTGCCAGAAAACTTCCAATCTGGGAAAATCCACTCCATTCTCCTTTGAAAAATGCCAGCTGAGCCACACTGAGGCTGGCTGCCAGAATCAATCCGGTAGACGCCGGACGAAGTGCTTTGAATACTGCCGCTACAATTGGAGAGTTCTTAAACTGCTCCATACATTTTGCAACCAGAACGATAATTACAATGGAAGGAAATGCCAATGCTAATGTTGCACAGATTGCACCAGGTATCCCACTGGTCAAAAATCCAACATAGGTGGACATATTAATTCCAATCGCTCCAGGAGTTGATTCCGAGATCGCAACCAGATTCAAGATATCCTGATTGGTAAACCATCCTGTTTTTTCCGCCATTTCATACAAAAAAGGCAAAGTTGCCAGTCCGCCGCCTACTGCAAACAGACCGGTCTTACAAAATTCATACATCAAACGAAGTAAAATCATGCTCTCTTGCTCCCCATAACATAATAAATCAGATATCCTGCAATGCCGGCTGCAATAACCAGAAGAATGGTTGAAATATTTGTGAAGGCTGCCAGACCAACCACTACAAGAAAAATAATGATGCTGCTTTTATCCACAATGGATTTTTTGCCAAGTTTCAGCACTGCATCCAGAATCAGGGCACATACGCAGATTCTGATTCCTGCAAAGGCATGATTTACAACCGGAAGGGAAGCATAATTAGTCATAAACGCTGCGATCAATACAATAATTAAAATAGAAGGGCTTAAAAATCCCAGTGTCGCTGTAATTGCACCCGGCAGTTTTTTGTATTTATAGCCGATAAAAGTCGAGGTGTTTAATGCAATGATGCCAGGGGTACACTGACCAATTGCATAATAATCCATCAGTTCTTCTTCTGATGCCCAGTGATACTGCTCCACTATAACGCGCTGAAGAAGGGACAACATTGCATATCCCCCTCCAAAGGTGCAGATCCCGATGCTGAAGAACACCCGGTACAATTTCCAAAGTTCTTTCATGATAATTTTCTCCTTTTTCTCCTTGCTGTTTGTTTGGTCTTTTTTTCTCTTTCTGCTATAATATAAAGTAATATATCTCAGAAAGAAGGACTGCTTGTGAAACTCTCTCAGCTGGAATACTTTCAGACCATCTGCAAACACTGTAATTTAACCAGGGCAGCGGAAGAACTGCATGTTTCTCAGCCCAGCCTGACACATGTCATTCATGATCTGGAACAGGAATTTGGACTCACCCTGTTTCTGCGTCAAAATAAAGGTCTGGTTCTAACCGAAGAGGGACGTCAATTTCTGGATGAAACCAACCGTCTGCTGGAACAAACCAATTACTTTGTCAGCCGAATGAAAATCCTTGGTCAATCCAATCAGGTGGTTCACTTTGGACTTCCTCCCGCCAGTGCAACGCTGTTCTTCCCGCCGATCATCCATCAGCTGCACCGGCAATATCCGCAGATCAAGGTCAACATCGTGGAAAGCGGAAGCATCATGAACCACCAGAAAATTCTGGATGGAAAACTCGATCTTGCCATGATTTCTTCTGATTCCCCGGTTTCTTCTGCCTTTGGGTCCTACCTGCTTGCCACTTCCAGAATCTGCCTCTATCTGTCCAAAAAGCATCCTCTTGCATCATCAAGATCTCTTTCTCTAAAAGAAATTTGTCAAATCCCACTGGCACTGCTGACAGAAGACTCTTTCCTGACAACCAATACCTTAAAAACCTGCGCTCAGCACAAGCTGGTCCCCAACATTATCCTGAATACCAATCAGATTGCGATTATTCAGCAATTTGTGGAAAGCAATACTGCCGGCACGCTACTGTTTCATAAAACCATTCCGGACAGCGACCTGTATACTGCCATTGAGATTCCTGAATTTACCAAAGTATATGTTTATCTCATCTGGAATCAGTATAACACGCTTCGCACCGCGGTAAAGGATTTTATCAAGGCAGCCAAATCCGTTTATCCATGCCCTGTTGTCGATTCCTATTATACCGATGAACAGAAAGAAAATCTAATACTTTAAAGTTATTCTGTCATAAATTATAGTTATTACAGATTCGCACTTCTTTCTGAAAAAAGGCAGCACCGAGAACCTGTCCATAAAAATCTTCTATTTCTATGATAAATAGATGTATTCACGATGCTATAAACACCATAAAAAAACTTAGGCTGTGATACGGTTACTCACCATATCACAGCCTGTTTTTTCAAATATTTTATTGGTGGTTTCCCTTAACTCATTTTTCGTATCGGTGCACAATTCTATTGATACCACGTTTCGATGAACGTATCTTTATACTTTATCCCATCCCACCGAACGACGAACATACCACAAGCTGACACAGTCCTCTTTTCCCAAATTTTGCATAGTATGAAAATTATGGGGTTTAATGCGGATGGAATCTCCCTGTTTCAAAACATACTTTGTTCCATCCACTTCAATGTTCAGTTCTCCCTGAAGCACCATTCCAATTTCCTGATATGGATGCATACCTTCAGCCACCTTCTGTGTTTTACCCGGCTTCATAGTAGCAATCTGATATTCACCATTATCGTCCCCAAAATCAATAAAACGAATGGTCATATGGTACTCGGGATACTCTCTGACCACTCCTTCTTCTTTGCGAATTACAACCCGCTCATCTGCATCTTCTGTAATAATATCCCGCAAAGAAATATTCAGTGCCGAACAGATGGTGGAAAGATTTCGCAGCGTCGGACTGGTCTGATTACGCTCGATGTTGCTCAGATATCCCACCGACAAATCCGTATATTTTGCAAGTTCTGTAATGGTAAGTGATTTTTTCTTTCGAATATCTTTGATCCGATTTCCCACACGATCAATATCATCAATTTTCATCGCAAGACACCCTTTCCTGATTCCTTTATCGCTATTATAAAATAATTTTTGGGGCTTGACAAGGGAAAAAGAAATCGGAGAGGTTATATGAGCCTCTCCGATTTCTTCGGGAATATATAAAATGCTTGGCGAAGTTATCTTAAGAATTTATCTCGCAGATAATCAATATAATACTGAATATTGACATCTTCTCCGGTTGCCTTGATCAGTGTCTGACGTGTCGAATAGGTCTGTCCGTACTGATGCACATGCTCTTTGAGCCACTGATTCATCACGCTGATATCTCCCTGTGCCAGTTTTTCATAGGCATCCGGGCAGTCTTCCAGCATCTTGTGGCGCATCTGTGCTGCATAAATCTCACCCAAGGTATATCCCTGGAAATATCCAATATAACCGGAAGCCCAGTGAACGTCCTGTAAAACGCCTTCCGAATATGTTTTTGGTTCTACTCCAAGGTATTCTTTATATTTTGCATTCCATGCCTGATCCATGGTATCTACACTGATCTTACCTTCAAAGTAGTCCCGTTCCAATTCATAACGCAGAATAATATGCAGGTCAACGGTCAGCTCATCTGCATTCAAACGATTGGTTCCCGGAATTGGTTTATTCAGTGCACACAGCAGGTCATCCAGTTTTACATCGCGATATTTTGGAATTTTCTCCTGCAGCTTCGGATAAAATACTGTCCAGAATTCTTTGGTGCGGCCCACCATATTTTCATAGAACTTAGACTGGGACTCATGCATTGCCCCGTCGATTCTGCCCCAAAGCCCAGCTGATGCTACCTCATCGCTGCCATTATAGTTGTACAAACCATGTCCGGTTTCGTGTGCAGCAGCAAGCAGGCTGCGGAACAGCTCATAATAATTTGTGGATGGACGGGAATCCCGTGGACCGTTGCAGGTACAAACCGGATGGTGTACCTCATACATAACGCCCTTATTCCAGTCAAATCCCAGCAGATCCTGAACTTCCCGTACAAGCTCCATCATGGTCTGTTTATCTGCATCGTTCTTTAAAACAGAAGTGTCAATTTTCGCCCTGCTTTCTTCTGTCTTTGCCAAAATATCCCGAATTGCTTCTTTGAGCTTTTCAAAGATGGCGTCAATTTCTTCCAAAGTAAAGTCCTTATCAAATCGGTTGACCAAAACCTGGTAAACCGGTTTTGTCAGATCAATCGCCTGCGCAATCTCTCTTTGGACATCAAACGCTTCCTTTAATACAGGCTTAAAAGACTCATAGTCGTTTGCATGGACGCAGCGTTCCCATTCCAACTGTCCTTCTGAACACGCTTTGTTGAGTCTTGCCTGAAGCTGTGCTGGAATCTGAACTGCTTCTTTATATTTTGCTGTCAGATAGTTTACCATACCGCGTTCAATATCGTTCTGGTACTGGCTGTCATCAACTGTCTCAAAGTAAGCCACCAACTGTGCAACATGGTCATTGACCAGCTGGTCATGGCGAATCTCTGCAAGGTAAGCATTTACATCCGCCTCATAGGAAAATCCATCTTTCGGGCAAACATGCCATTTATCGCAGTAAATAATATTGTCAATCGACTCCAGATAGCGCATCTTAACAACGACATCTCTTACCTGATCGATTGCCTGTGTATAATTCATGTTATTCTTCCTTTCTTAGATTACAGAATAATCAACTCGTCTGTAATATTGGTAAGGCGTTCAAATCCGTTTTCTGTAATCAGGTAATCGTCCTCGATTCTGACACCGCCAACACTTGGAACATAGATTCCTGGTTCGATGGTATGAATTACACCTGGCTGGAGCTGATAATCATTGGCTGCGGAAATGAATGGAGCCTCATGGATATCCAGACCAAAGCTATGTCCTGGACCATGTGGAATCTTATATCCTCTTTCTTCCACAAACTGATTGATTACTTTATGCAGTTGGCTCATGGCAAGGCCTGGTGCCAACACTTTTTCTGCTTCTCGTTTGCTGTCCCGGACAATGCGGTAAATATTGAGCAGTTCCTGATTTTTGATCTCTCCTACTGCTACAGTACGGGTGATATCGGAACAGTAATCCTGATAACGGGTTCCAAAATCAATGGTGACCAGATCGCCTTGCTGAATTTTGCGCATGGATGGGGTAGCATGGCAGTTTGCCCCATTGTCTGGTCCGGAAGCAACAATGGTTTCAAAGCAGAAACCAGAGCCTCCACGGCTGCGGAACTGGTATTCCAACTCATTTGCAATATCGATTTCGGTAACACCTGGCTTAATCACATCAAGCAGAGCATAAAAGGATCGCTCTGAAATACGGCAGGCTTTGCGAATCGTTGCGATTTCTTCCGGTGTTTTGATCCGGCGAAGATTTTCTACATAAGGAGCGGCCTGTACAAAATGTGTTCCTGTACACTCTTTGGTCAGCGCCTGATAATCTGCAAAGGAGATATCCTCTCCATAAATTCCGCATTCTTTGATTCCGCACTGTTTTACCAGTTCTCCGGTACGAGCAAAGTAGCTCGAACCACGTGCAAACGCGCTTACTTCCAGACCTTCTGTTTCCTGTTCCGCCTGATTGGTAAAGCGTCCATCTGTGATAAAATAATCTTTATCTGCTGTTAAGAGCAATACAGCAACTCCATATTCACCAGTAAATCCGGTCAGATATTTGATATCCGAACCTCTGCTGATAATCAGCGCTTCTACTTTATCCTGCTGCATGGCAGATTTTAACAACTGCATTCTCTGATTCATTATTAATTCGTCCTTTCCAAACCAGAGCATCCGCTCCAAGCAAAATGGAGCGGATGTTCTTTTTTCGATTATTCTGCTTCCTTGTTATCGGCAAGGCCCATTCCTTTTTCAAGTTTTTTCGCAAATACCATAACCAACAAACCAACAAGACAGGTGATACCGCCGATCAGCAGGAAGTAGGTAGCTTCCGAACCTTCATGATAGAAGTTAACTGCCAGAGTGCTCAGTGCAGCACCGGTAGACTGGCTCATGCTCCATACTGTCATCATCTGGGTTGTAAATGCTTTTGGTGCAACCAGAGAAGCCGAAGAATAACCAACCGCATTGGTGATTGCTTCACCAAAGATAATCAGAACATAGAACATAACAAGCCACATTGGACTTACCTTAACATCTGCTGCATATAGAACGAATGGGATAATCATAAAAAGTGGACCACAGCCCCAGAAGATGGTACCGATACCGATTTTGGTCGGAGCGGATGGCTGTTTCTTTCCCAGTTTTATCCAGAGTGCTGTCACGATGATACCAAAGATAATAGCCAGAACTGCTGGAAGAGTCTGGAAAGCAGCAGGTGTGATTTCAAATCCAAACAGATTTCTGTTTACTCTCTACTCTGCGTAGATTGCAAGGATAGATGTGGACTGTGTCCAAACCAGCATTGCAAAACAGTTACAGATATACATTGGAATCAGGTACAGAACGTGTTTAGATTCTTCTTTTTCTGTTTTAGGGCTCTTGATAATGTAAACCAGATAGATTACTGGAATGAAAATTGCTGCTGTACTCATGAAGTTTGCAAATACATTGATGGTCAGGATACCGGTTGTAAACAGAACTGCCATAATAACTACTGCTGCAACCACGATAATTGCAAATTTCATCATAAAGGATTTCTTTTTCTCTGGAGAAAGCGGGTCATCCGGTTCCTGTCCGATTGGACCAAAGAATTTTTTCTCGGTTGCATAGTAGCTGACAACACCAAGAATTGCAAATACTGCACACATTGCAAATGCAACATTGTAACCAGTCATCAATGCTACTGTACCGGAGATAGCAGGAGCTGCTGCACCGATATTGGAAATAACATAAGAGATTGCAAACGCACCATCGCGGCGTTTATCCTCTTTTTCATACATCTTTCCTGTCAATGCTTCCAGGCTTCGTCCGGAAAGCATGGTTCCCAGACAAAGAAGTGCCTGGCTTGCTACATATCCATACACACCCAAAAACGGAATGGCAAGGCACAGATAAGCAACGGCCTGTACGCTTCTTGCTAATCCCAGCGCTTTTCTTGGGCCAAGTACGCGGTCAGCAACATAGCTTCCGATAATTCCGGTCAGGATGGATACTGCAGAGTACAAAGATACCAGCTGTGCTGCGTTCTCCTGTGTAAATCCCAGTCCTTCCGGTGCTGCCGCATACAGATAATAAACCAAAATTGCGCTCATGCCATAGTTTGCAAACGAGTTGCAAAGCTGCATGAAACTTAAAGTTCCAATTGCTTTTGGATGACCAAAAAAGCTTTTCTGGCTGCGCAGTTGTGCAACCTGACTTGTACTTGCCTGTACAGGATTTGCCATAATAATTCCCCCAATTTTGCTCTACAAATTTATTTAATAAAATCCCAGTCGAATTTATCCGGACCCAAATCATATGCTTGCATGGATGCACGAAGATTTCCGTTAATATCATAATGATCGGTATTATGACCCCACGGAGCAGGAAGCAGACGATATGGATAGATGTCCTTCATCAACTCATATCCCTGCGGATCATACTCTTCCAGCTCTCTGCGGGTGTTGACCGGTCCGCGGATACCATCCCAGCGTCCATCCACACCCTCCTGCATCACATTGAACCAGATGGTTCCCAGTGTTGCAAAATATTCCTCATGGTTGCTGATTGCGTAGGTGTCATGCCAAAGTCCGGCATCCTTTGCATGCTGATAACACTCTTTGACACGATTGCTGAGCGTTTTGTCTTCCAGTCCATCCATTCCAACTAAATGGATAGCGTGACCAAACTCATGTACCAGAATCATTTCGTGAGGATAACTGGTTGCATATCTTCCGCTTCTCAGACGGATTACATTTGCTTCTGAAATGGACGAGAGCGGATTTGTCATCTCACCGCCAAATCCTTCGATATGACGTGTTGCTAAAAGATAACCCATTCGATGTCCCGGCACATCAAAAGCATTTTCCTTGAGACCATATACCGCTACAGAAGCCTGTCTCCGTACCAACTCCTGTGCAACCTGCGGAAGTTTTTCCAGCATCATATCAACAATAACAGCCGCTTTTTCTACGCTGCTTCTCTGTACTGTTTTTCCTGCCTTAACGACAATGCCGCAGTTGGTGCAGATTTGTGTGGTGTAGTACGGTTCATACACAACTTCATATACCCTCGTATAATCAGCAGGATGATCTTCCAGATCCTCCACCTCTCCGGTTACCTGTACTGTCAGCTTTGATGCGCAGCTGACATCCACCGGTTCGGAAAGTGACAAAGTTGTGCGCATGCTTTCTTTCTGGTAAAGGGTTCCATAGCTCCACTCCATATTGCTGGTCCAGTGGAACAATTCCCGCTTTTCTCCGGCATATTTTACCAGAAAATTCTTTTCACAATCAGCGCGTCGCACCTGCGTATTCCAATACAGTTCAATTAGCCGATCGTCAATTAAAACAGCTTTTTGAATATATGGCGTCTTATTGTCCATACCAAATTCTCCTTTCCTGTTTATTTTTAAGATGAGGTTTCATCCAATTTTATTTTCATAATTATAATATTTTTTCACAATCATAATATAACCCGTTCTTTTCACTGTCAACACATTTTTTCTTTTAAGAATTTTTTTCGTTAGTTTTTAAATACAAACATATTTTTTATTGGATATTTTACACATCAAATAAATAATTTTCCATATTACAGATGATTGTAAAAATATATTCATTTATGAGTCTGGGGCTTTCTAAGTCGATAGGTTTAGTTTTTCCACTAGTGTCAATTCCGTCTTTTTCTAAAATTCAGGGCAGAAAAAAAATAACAAATGCCCGGAAAAATTCCGGGCATTTGTCATTTTAAAAGATGCTGTCTATTTATTTTGTTGTCGCTTTCCCCATTCCAAAAACAAGCAATACTGGCAGCACATAAATGCAGGACGCTGCAAAGAAAATCCCGCTCTCCCCTGCCAGCATTTGGGAGAGGGACACCGACAGCGGCTGTTTGACGGTACTGTCGAGAAATACGATCGCCTGGTCGATGATGTTCCAGTATTCGACCACTGTCAACACTAACACCACCATGATCCCCGGGCGCAGATTTGGTAGAATCACTTGCCGGAAAATCTGCCACTCGCTGGCGCCACAATCCTGTGCTGCTTCGACCCACGCTTTATCAAATCCTTTCATTTGCAAACGCAGCAAAAAGACACCCAGCGGATGAAAAATAGCCGGCAGGATGATCGCCCAGTAGCTGTTGAGCAGTCCTAATAGGTCGGCTGTGATATAGTTTGGTACCAATGTTACCTGCATCGGCATCAACAAAATCACCAGATAGACGGCAAAAACAGCCTCCTTATACTTCCAGCGCGAACGCTCAAAGGCGTAGGCTGCCAGCACCGATACCACCAGCTGCCCGAGCAGAATCGGCACAATCAGCAGCACCGAGTTCCAAAACATCCTAAGATATGCTGGACTTTGCAGCAGAAACTCTTTGTACTGTGCAAGGGTCGGCTCTGTGGGCAGCAGGGTCATCTGCACAAAATGCAGACCATCCCGTGCAAGGCTGTCGGCATTACCTGGTAGCACCTGACTGGAATAACGGTTGATGACTTCCTGCGGCGATAAAAAGGAGTTGGTCACGGTAAACAACAGCGGGAAAAGTGCCACCGCAGCCGCCGACCAAAGTACGAGTTTTCCTGCTAACGTGCTTGTCTTTTTCCCCGCGGAGAGCACCTTGCTCGGAGATAGCTCCACGCTGGTAAACCGGTCACTCAGCCGCTTCTGCATCAAATAGGTAAGCAAAATCACCGCCGCCATCAGCACAAAGAGAATGTGTGATGCCGCCGAAAGTTTTTGCAGATTCAGGCTGGAAAACTGGTTGTTCATGTAGTGCTGCAACAGATAAAGGTGCGGGTTTGGATAGGCTCCAAACAGGATATACAGCTCCCGAAATACCTTGAAGGACTGAATCACCGCGATCAGTCCGGAAAGAAAGAGGGTCGGGGCAAGATATGGTAGCGTCACTTTATAAAAGCAGACCCGCGGCGTTGCAGCTTCTCCGGCGGCAATCTCGTAATACTCCCGCGGAATGCGGCTGTATCCGATGAGCATGATGGCGGTGATAAGTCCGGTATTCTTCCACAAAAACAAAATCACCGGAATCACGATGGCAACCGCCGAGGTTTTCCAATTCACAAGCGGCAGTCCCAGCAGATACAGCATCTTGTTAATCAAACCTCCGGCACTGAAAATCGCATTCCAGAAAAAGGCGGTCACGCCCGACGGCAGCACCAGCGGCACCAGCAACGCAAACAACAGTGTACTGTTACTACGATGCAGCAAAAGTGCAAGTCCCAGCGAAAGCAGCAAAATCAGCGGGATGGAAAGCCCAAGATAGACGGCAGTATTCCCTGCCGCCTGCAAAAACATCGGATTTTTAAGCGTCTCCACGACATTTTGAAGCCCCACAAACTGCCGGCTTCCCATGTTGTCGATCATGCCATAGTAGAGCGACAGCACAAAGGGAAGCAGATAAAACACCAGTACTCCTCCCAAAGAAGGGAGCAAAAACAGTTTCCATAACCGTTTTTCATTCATCTTTCCCCCTCCTTTCAGGATAATCGGACCACGGTCCCATCAGACAGCGGCTCGGTACTGCTGACCACCACTGGAAGTCCTCCAAGGTCAGCATAAATCAGGGTACTCTGCCCTTCCTCACTTACATTTGGCAGCAGGATCTCCCGGCAGACATACTCCTTGCCCCAAGCACCTTGCTGTTCCTCCACTACAAACAGGTGGCGGTAACCCTGCTCCTGCACCACCTGATTTGGCACACGATAGCATCCATCTTCTACCGTTTCGGGCAGAGCAAGGCTCACCAGCGGCAGGCGATTGCGGCTGGTGATGCAGGAATAGATGGTTGCTGCCCCCATCAAGACAAAAAACAGTGCAAGAAATGCTCCATACCATTTTACCTTGTTCATATTCTATCACTCGTTTAAAAAGATGTTCATCTTGGTTTGAATCGACTTTGCCGTCTCCTCAGCGGTGGCAAGATCATACTGATAATAGTTGTTCAGCTCTTCCTGTAACAGTCCAAAGATCTCTGTCTCGGAACAGGCAAAATTACGCTGCAGGTTCCATTCATGAATCTGCTCCACCGCCTGCTCGGTCAGCTGCTGTGGGTCACCCTGTTTCCAGTTGGTGACATCGGTCATGATGCTGCGGTAGTAGTTACATTCCAAGGTAAAGGAATGATAGAAATTCTGGATATTGATCGGCACCCAGGCATGAAACTGACCGGTATAGTCCATCACTGCCTCGTGTTCCAAACTTTCGGGCGGCTGTTTTTCGGAGATACAATATTTTAGAAATTCCCATGCAAGCTCCTTGTTTTCGCAGCTGCGGACGATGCCGTAGTCAGCCTGCAGGGTGGAAAAACCAAACTGCCCATCGTGGCTGCGCATTGGCACCGGCGGCTGGATGTTCGGATAGTCGATCAGCATATTGTAGGTATCTATCGAGGTGACATCATAGTTGCAGAACAGATAATCCTCCTGCATAAAGTCATCCAATCAAGCAGCAATACGGGTCATATCCCAGTCCGCCACGTCCTCCAATTTGGGGATCTCTTCCTTGGTTCTCTTTAAATAGCTGATAAATTCCGGGCTGTCAAAGTTTGCTGTTCCTGTCTCAATATCATAGTAAGCAGGAAATTCATATTTGAAAAACCATTCGCTGATGATGCCGGGCATGATGGAAAAATCTTTTCCTGTCCTGTCGCTTACCTGGCGGTACAGGTCGAGCATCTTCTCATAATCCAGCGCATCGGGTGCATCCATCCCCGCCTCTTCGAGCAACGGGCGGCTCAGATAGATCATATCGTATAGAAAATAAAATGGCAGAGAGTACAGCCCGCCGTCATACTCCTTTGCCTTAAAAATATTGGTATAGTAGTCCTCACTGTGAAAATCGCTGTCCATCTCCATAAAGTCATAGAGGTTGCACAGCAGTCCGCTTTTTGCATAGCGGCTGACCGACATCTGCGCCAGATCGACGATATCAGCTGACTGCCCGCTCATCATTTCCACCGAAGTGCGCTGCAAATAGTCCTCCCAGCTCTCCCCGACCGAACCGCTCTGCTGGGCAACCGAGACCTCAATCTGTACTTCGGGATGCAGCTGCTCAAACTCTTCGGCGCGTGCACTAATTTCCTCATCGTAATAGGTGCTGACCCGCAGCCTTCCGCTCAAAAGCTTGTCCTGTGAAGAAGCTGCCGCATCCTGCCTGCTTGTCTGCTCGGGTGTTTGTTCGGATGCAGCCTGATTGGTCAGCTGCTCATAGAGTTCTGTATCGTTTGACTGACAGCCGGTCAGCAGACACAAAGCAACAATACAAAATGCCTGACAAAAACATAAAAATCGTTTCACAATATCTCTCCTTTTTTTACAAATTACATACTATCTAATGGTAGTGTAACATGTTGCTTCTATTTTTTCAACTTCAGGCATTTTATTTATGTATCGTATTCTTTACTGTGATTTTCTTTTTTGTATCTTTACATAATCCCTGCTTGCTATAAAGAAAGAGCACATGGTGATAACATCATCACCATGTGCTCTCTTTTTTAAAGAACAAGTGCATTAACTGCTTCTATCAAATCGACCACATCGGAACGCGGTACTAAGGAAACAGACTGTCCGTCAACCATAGCAAGACATTGCTCTCCATCATAACGATACAATTGGATTTGTACTTGAGGATGAACCTCATTGTCAAGATGAACGGTTACAGAAATTTCTTCCTTCTGAGAAGGTGTTTCATCAGTAAAACTTGATGCATCCATATTTTCCAAAGCAGACTGCAGGTCATCGATAGCGATTTCTTCTTCTCCATAGTAGAAGGTCTTTTCATCGCCGGTTCCCTTTGAGGTAATGGTATAAACCGAACCATCCAAAGAAATATCCATAGAAGTAATGTCATCAAAAGACGCAGTCAAAACTTCAGGATGTCTCAGATCATTGTAGCTGGCAGCCATCAAAGTCTCATAACTGCTGGAGCTGATCTGATAGATGATCTTGGAATCTCCGATTCGTGCGTATGCAGTAACCTCTTCCTCACTTTCTTCCGTATCCGTTTCTTCCGAAGCGTTCTCTGCTTTTTCACGCTCTTCAGGGTCACGGCTGATACTGATGGTAAAGGTTTCACTCGTTACTTCGGAATCATCTTCTGCATCTGGTGTATACTGCACCGTTACTGTCAACTCCGGATTATCCAGTCCGTAAGTAGCCAAATCTTCTTCCCCAGCATTATATGTCATATAATCGCTGAGGGTCAGATATGTGATGCTGCTCAGATAGCTGTTTACCTTTGAGGTATCCAGAGGAAGCAAGTTTTCTCCATCTTCCTTAAAATAAACGTCATCTTCGCAGTAAGTGTAAGGGCTGTCCTCGGTATATTCCTGATAAACCACATGATAACTGTCGCTTCCTTTAAAATCAATGCTTTCTACATTATCAAAAGAAGGAGTGTCGTCGTGGAGGATCATATCGCTGAGAGTTGCATCAAAATAGTCCATCGGATCGCTTGTTGCCAAATATACGTTACCATCACCGATAGAAACATAGCGCTGAGAATCCATAGAACTATAGTCTCCCAGTTTAATATTGTATGTTTCCTCACCAGCAACCATTTCGATTGTACAAACTGGATCATCTAATCCATATTGGCTGTAATCCGTTACTTCTTCGATGATAAATGCAGCACTGAACTGTTCAAATTGTTCGATGAGTTCATTTATTTTTTCTTCGTTTACAGGGAAAGCTGTATCATCATCGTAAATCCAACCATCCTCTTTGTGGAATGCCAACGATTCTGATTCATTTTCCCAGGAGATAGATTCAACCGAGTCCACATCCACTTCCAAAACGACCTCACCGCTATTCCGGATATTTTCCTGTTTCTCTTCGTGTTTCACTACAAAAAAGGTGACAACACAAATAACTGCCAAAATTCCAAGCAGTATATAGATCCGTTTAGCTCGCTTCATTTTGTTCTCTCCTTCTCTTCAAAATTACAACTACGCCAATGCCAAGATAAGCAAGTGGGAATACCCCAATCATCAGTGTCTTGAGCAGCGAAGCAGTAGAATCTGTAATAGAAAGGTAGTTATAGTTCAAAGACTTGCTGCGGATTGCCATCGCTTCATTCTCGCCGATGAGAGAAGAAAGCGCATTCATTGCGAGGTCAGAGTTTGAACCGGAGGACAATGCATTATACATGTCATCCAAAAATGCAGCGGATGAGAACCAGACAATCTGGCCTTCGTTAGTGCAGTCAACGGTCAGAGCAACGGTAAATGGGCCGTCGATATCTCCATCCTCTTTCTCGTATGTGGTAAGCTCGTAACCTGCTGCCTTGCTGAACGACTGGTCTGTGGTAGTGAGCAGAGGGGTCACGGAGCCACTTTCATCATTGATAATCATGCCCTGAGAAATTGGCATGTTTGGATAGTAGTTTTCCTCAATGAGCGAGTCGGTAATTTCGTTGCTTGACATCTCTGGCAAAAGAATATGTGGCTGCATGGTATAGTTATCACGATTGCCTTCAACCACGATACCTTCACAGGTTTCCACACCATAATTTTCCAGAAGTCCATACAAGTTTTCCAGGGTACCGTCTTGTGTTGGACCAGCCATTACAAGTAATTTACCGCCATCCTCTGCATACTGATAAAGCATATCAACTTCTTCTTCCGACAGATCCGACGAAGGTTCATAAATTAAAATAACATCGGCCTCTTCCGGAATTGCATCAACATTCAGCAGAAAGAGTGTGTTGGTCTCAATATTTTCCTTTTCAATCTGCTCTTTAAAGTTTTCAGGCAGATCCTTTTCACCATGTCCTTCCAATACATACAGCTGTGGCAGGTCTTCTGTTGTAACATAATCAATAGCAGAAGTAATCGCGCCCTCACCATCAAAAGATGTGCTGTACGAATAGGAGTACATATTGGCTTCCTGTACATATATATCATCATAACCTATAAAACGGCTGCGTTCACCACATTCCACAACAAGGCTGTTGTTCTGAACCGTTTCATCGGTATACTGCTCTGCAAAAGTAGGATATACATCCGGATTCTTTTTCACTACCGTGATGTGATCCGATAAGCTGTCATATTTGCCAAGCAATGTTTCGATAACATCATCTTCCTCACCGGATTGTACAATCCAGTAAATTGTGACGTCTTCCTCGAGTGCATTAACCACAACCTTGGTATTGCTGGTAATGGAATACAGTTTTGTTGCACTGATATCGAATTTTGTTAAACTGGAAGGAAGTGCGGAAACCAGAACATTAAGCACAATTAAAATAGCCAGCACAACAGCTGTGATAGACAGTGCATAGGCTCCTCCTTGGAAGGCTGTGCGATTTCTGTTTGTCTGTTCCGTACTGGGAAGGAGTTTCCACTTTTTCATTAGTTATACCTCCTTTTTTCCAGAGATTGTACAGATAAAAACAGGAAAAATACAATCACAGATACATAGTAAAAGATTGCGGTCAGATCAAATACACCGCTGACAAATGTGTTAAAGCGGTCAAACAGAGAAAGCTGACGCATGATGTTTGGTAAAAGCCCCTCAAAGGCTGTTGGATTAAGAAAATATGTCGCTGTAATCACTGCAAGCAAAATCAGCGAAATACCAGAAGCAAGCTGCTCATTGCGTGTTAAATAACGTATGATTACTCCAAGAAGCAGAGTCAGGACAGACAACGCAATGGCGCTGCCAAAAGCTGTCGAAGAAACATATTCTGACAGGCTGACACTATAATAGTTAAACAGAATCACTGCAATGCCAATACCAGCAGCAAGTCCCTGGTTATCTGTCAAAGAAGAAATAAACACTCCCAGTGCAACTAAAGCTGCACCCATGATAAAAATGGCTACCATCGATCCATAGGAGGTTGGCAGATATACATCACCAAACTGAGCAAAGATCAGCGGATAGATGGAAATAATCGCAAGTGGAATCAGGTAAATAACCAGAAGTGCCAGATATTTTCCCAAAATCACTTTTACGGTAGAAATTGGGAGAGAATAAAGGAGCTGGTCGGTCTTCTGTTTACGTTCCTCTGCAATGACTCTCATGGTCAGGATCGGAACAATTACCACGAATATAATCGTACCAAAGCTAAGTACATATTCAAAATTACTTACTGCTGCCTGCAGATTATAAAGCATCGCACCAATACCTACGATCGCAAGCAGGAAGGCGCCAAACACATAGGCAGTAAATGAGTGAAAATAATTTCTCAGCTCATGTTTTAAAACGGCAATCATGACTGTTCCCCTCCTTCTGTTGCTTTTGCCGGATCTTCTGTTTCAGTCAATTCAAGGAAGATATCCTCCAAGCTTGCTCGTTTCAAGGTTAATTCGAGCAATGCCTGATTTCGCTTAGCAAAGGCAAAAAATATCTCTTTTGATACAGCGTGGATATCCTTTGCGTCTGTCTTAATATGGGCAGACAGGATATTTTCTGTCGTTTCTACCGTTAACTCAGTAATGTGTTCAACAGTGGAGAGTGCTTCCCGGACATCGCTTTCCGGCGCATCTGTCTTAAAGGAAATCTCATTTGCAGAAAGGAGCTGACTTTCCAGCTTATCAGGCTGGTCAAAAACCACCAGTTTTCCATGAGCAATGATCAATATCTTCTCACAGATAGCCTGAACCTCAGAAAGAATATGGGAACTTAAAATTACCGTATGGTCCTGCCCCAGCTGTTTGATCAAATCTCGGATTTCAATAATTTGGATTGGGTCCAAACCTACGGTAGGTTCGTCCAGGATAATAACTTTTGGATTGCCAAGAAGTGCCTGCGCAATACCAACACGCTGTTTATAGCCTTTGGATAATGCAGAAATCCGTTTTCCCTTTACATTCTGGATTTTGACCTGTTCAATTACTTTATCAACCTGCTGCTTTAACTCTGCACCCTTCAGCCCTTTCGCTTCGCCGACAAATCGCAAATACTCTAAAGGTGTTTCGTTCATATACAGCGGTGGCTGCTCTGGAAGATATCCGATCAGTCGCTTAGCATGATCTGGATCTTCAAAAATATCAAATCCACCAATCTGCACATGTCCGGAAGTGGCAGATAAGCAACCCGTCATAATATTCATTGTGGTAGTTTTTCCAGCTCCATTCGGCCCCAGAAAACCATATACATGGCCTTCATCAATTTCAAAAGATAAATCATTGACCGCCAGAAAGTCGCCGTAGTACTTTGTTAAGTGCTCGACCTTTATCATGGAGGAACCTCCTTTTCATTTATGAGTTTCATAGCATGAACATTATCTGCGTGATAAAGTATAACGCTTTCACCTAAATTGGCACTAAAGAAACCGGAGGAACCTCATGAAAAAAGCCCGTCGCAAAAATGAACATTTTGCAACGAGCTCTTTCATCTGAGTTTTTCGTATGGAATTTTTATATTCTATTTTAACTCTGCACGAAATCCAATCATATCATTTTTCTTATACACCGAAATATTTCCCTTATGGCTGTTTACAATGGATTGTGCAATCGACAAACCGATTCCAAAACTTCCCGAAAATGTTCTGGCTTTATCTGCACGATAAAAACGATCAAACAATCGATTCAGTTCCAAGTGATCCACATCTTTGTATGTGTTTTCTACTGTAAGAACAGGATATCTTCGGCAAGTCAAAGAAAGTTGAATTTTCCCATCTGGATCACAGTACTTAATGGCATTATCCAAGAGAATCGCTGTCAGGCGACGAATCAAAGATTCATCTCCATGGTACTGAATCGATGGGCTTATTGAACTGGTAAGGGTATAATGGTGCTCTTCTGCCAAACTTTGAAATTCTGATACCGTATCCGCTACAGCATTGCTCAGATCAAAATCCCCTTGTATCAGGGAATCCGTACTCTCATCCATTCGCGATAAGGTCACCAGTTGATTGATCAATAGCCCCATCCGCTCTCCTTCACTTCGAATATCATCCAGCCACTCACTTTTACCAAGCTCAGCTTCAACAATATCCAAATTCGAAAGAATTAACGTAAGTGGTGTCTTTAGTTCGTGATTGGCATCTGTAATGAACTGCCGCTGTTTCTCATAGCTTTCCGTGACCGGCCGCACCGCCCACTTTGACACCACAATGGTGAGGATTACAATCAAAGCTGCACTGCCACCTAAAACAAGCAACGCGGTAAAAAGAAGCCGGTTTGCCATATTTTTATATATGATGCCATTGACAAAGACAACCATAGTATCGTTTTTCGTATTCGTCACCTTATAGCGATAGTCAGATATCCAACCGCGTTCTGTATCTTTTTTCAAAACCTTCTCTATGTAGCCTTCCACATCCTGTTCTGTAATCGTAGAAACAGCATCCATATTGATATCAACAATTTCCTGTTGATCATCCAGCCAAACGGAAAAAAAACGGGTACTGAATCGCGTTTCTTCCGCCATAATATCTGAATACAACAGCTGAATGGGAAGATGGTGCTTTGATGGGTCAAATTTGGGAAAGATACCATCATTGGATGAGATGGTATCGGTAAGCAGATCGAGAGATCTGTTCGTCTGCATCCTTGTAAAGATGAGCAAGAAAAAGAAAATTCCAGAAAATACTACCAGAATAGAAACGATACTGATTGAGATAAATTTTTTTCGAAGACTACCGATCATTTTTAACCTCCAGCACATAGCCGGCATTTCGAATAAAACGTATTTCCATCGGGGCATGGATTGCACTGATCTTTTTTCGCAGATTGGAGATGTGAACCCAGATCACACTGATATCCACACTGGTATCCCAGCCCCAAAGGTGTGTAATAAAACGCTCTGATGAAATAATAACTCCGGGTTGCTGCATTAACATTTCTAAAATTTGAAATTCTTTTCAACTGAGAGACTGAAGCTCATTGCCAAAGCCCAATTGATAGGTAGATCGATTTAAGGTAACTGACCCCACTGTTAGCAGATCAGGTAAATAGGTATCCTTTCTGCGCAGCATAGCACGTATGCGGGCAAGCAGCTCTACCGTAGAAAAGGGTTTGGGAAGATAGTCGTCTGCACCTGCATCAAGTCCTTCCACACGGTCAGATACCTCGGTGCGCGCAGTCAAAAACAGTGCCGGTGTGGTAATATTACTTGCACGGAGAGACTGCAGAACCTTTAGTCCATCCATTCCAGGCATCATAATATCCAATATCAAACCATCGTATTCTCCGGTCAATCCATAGCTTAATGCATCATCGCCGTTATTTACACCATCCACACGAATTTATTTGTTTCAAGAATATGAATCAGAGATTTTAATAGCTTAGGATCATCTTCTGCAATAAGCAACTTCAAAATATACACCCCCAAAATCTGTTATAAGAATATCATATCACGGGTAACTAAATACAGCCTAAAAAGAAAGATCAAACAAGCTTCATTCTTTTTCTTAACTACATTATAAGAAATCATATCCTTTTTATCAACATTCGTCTGTTTTCTTCCCTAAAAGTTTTTGAACACCTCTATTTTGCTTTAGTGCTGCTTTAGGATGATCTGTTAATTTAATTCATACACAAAATTCTACGTTTCCAATCGATATATGCATATGGAAAGCATTAATGTGATTTGTTCTCACAAAGAAAGGAAGATAACGATGTCCACAAATATAGAACAAGCAGCAAAAAGAAACAGAAAATCCATGATGGAGTTATATTGTGCAAACAAAAATTCCGTTTATCTATTCTGTAAACTGTTGTTAGGGGATGATCAAAAAGCTGCTGAGGCAGCAAGCGCCGTATTTTATGAAAATTGGCATGAAGTTACACTTCATTCCAATTGGACGGAGATTTCGTTTCATCACAGTCTCATGGTGATAGCAGCCAAATTCTGCTGGAAAGAGATGTTTGAAAATGTAAAACAAGATTTTGATGCCTATAAATCCACCTCAAACAGGTACAAAAAAGTTCAAAGCAAAAATTTTTGTGGTTCCATAGAGGATGATATGGAGTTTCTTCAGCGTGCCTTTTCACAAATGAAACCAATTGAACGCTATGTATATCTTTCGATTGAATTTGGCAGTCTAAGTACAAAAGAATTAGCACACATCATCAATCATAGTGACCCAGAAATTAAAGCAATATACAACAGTAGTATATATGCTCTGTCATCTTACCTTCCAACTGATGTTAGCGTGAGACTTTCCTACCCGGAGGTAAAATCATTACTGCAAAAAGCAAACAAGATACAAAATATCCCGCAAGATGCAGAACTCGCATGTGTGGAACAGATTAAGGCAATATCCAGAGTCCATCTTCCACCACTTCATACTTTACTTTTTGCTGTATCCATGATTGTTTGCAGTTTTGTTTTGATTGCCTGTTTGATTTGCCTAGGAATTGAATAAAAACATTTACATACTTTTATAAATTCTTTTATAAATAACGGATTATGAACTAACGAAAAAGGACAGGTACCTGATATGGTATCCTGTCCTTTTATCATATTCTAAATCATTTTTCAGTAAAATGATCTTCCTATAACCGTTCCTTTTACCATGAGACCATACAATAAAACTGAAACGTAATTTTTCATCACTTTCACAAAGTATCCACCAAATTATTTTAAAATCCATATCGGAATCTAACGCGATTATATTTTGTGAAAACTTACAAAATATTGCATCTTTTTACTTCATTTTTACCAATAACCGCTTTTGTATTTTACTTTAAAACTATAAAATAAGCTCTGTTGAAAAAAGTAAGTTTAGGAGGGTTTGATTGGTAAAGCAGATTTTCTTTGATTTGGGTTTAACACTTGTGCATAACGACATGCCTCACCGGTATCAGACTGCATTCAAAGAAATCGGGTATGATATTTCGCTTTCCCAGGCAGAAAGAGCATATCATCTGGCGAACAAATACTTTATGAGATTTCGTCAGGGAGCACTCAGCCAGAAAAGTGATAGCGTCATTTCTGATTTTCACCGATGTGTTTGTCAGTATCTGGATACAGAATCTGTATGGAAGGATTTTTCAAATCAACTCAAAAAGATGGAAAGACCTGTATGGAGATGCTTTGACTTTACACTGAACATGCTGGATGAGTTAAACGACATGGGGATCAAAACAGGACTGATTTCCAACTGGGATCTGTCATGCAGAGCGGTTCTGGAAAAAAATAAAATCCTGTCCAGATTAAACTGTGTCGTTGTTTCCGAAGAAGTCGGTGCAGAAAAGCCGGATAAAAAAATTTTTGAAGAGGCACTGAAGTTAACAGGTGCAAATCCAGACGAATGTTTTTATGTGGGAGACAACTACTATGACGATTATATCGGTTCACAAAAGGTTTCGATGCCCTGCGCCATCATCAACTATCAAGGCAAGTTGGGGATTAAAGAAGTGGACTGCCCAATCGTGATAGAACAGGCCTGTGAAGTGGTCGATTTAATGAAAAAACATTTGATAAGCAAGTAGGAAAAGTAAAGGAGAACTTATGAAAAGATTAGTTTGTTTTATGTTGGCAGCTGTATTGTCTTGCTCTGTATTTTTAACAGGATGTTCGTCAGGAAAAACAGAAGATTCTCAGGGTGCTCAGGCTGATACTGAAACCAAAACAGAGACTGAGCTTCCAAATATTGTACGCACCAGTATCAGTTCTGAACCGGACAGTCTGGACCCATGGCAGTCCGCAGCAACCGATACCGAAGCCATTTTCCACAATGTTTTTGAAGGACTCTTCGTTTACAACGAAAAAGGTGAGCTGGAACCAGGTCTTGCAGAAAGCTATGATGTTTCCGAAGATGGTTTGACCTATACATTCCATCTCAGAGACAATGTAACCTTCCATAATGGAAAAGCAATGACCAGTGCAGATGTTCTGTACACCTACGAAAATCTGGCAGGTATGAACGGTGAAAAAGCAGCGTCCAGCAAATTTGGCACTGTTGAAAGCATCAATGCAGTAGATGATTATACTTTTGAGATTAAACTTTCTGAACCTTCGGCATCCTTCCTTGCAAGCAACATCGTAGCAGTTCTTCCGGAAGGTTATACCGAACAGAGCCAGCATCCAATTGGAACCGGTCCTTATAAGTTCAAGGAATATATTCCTGGTCAGAAAGTCGTTCTGGAACTCAACGAAGACTACTATGAAGAGAGCAGAAAAGGAAGCATCCAGACTGTTGAAGTTTACATCATGACCGATGCAAGCAGCGTTGTAACCGCACTCCGTTCCGGACAGCTCGATTTTGCTTCCGTATCAGTCGATAACGCAAATGCACTGGCAGAAGATTTTGATATTTATAACTCCGCACAGAACATGGTACAGATTTTTGCTCTGAACAACTCGATTGAACCACTCAATGATGTAAGGGTTCGTCAGGCAATCAATTACGCAATCAATAAAGATGCTGTCATCGAAGGTGTATTTGATGGATATGCTACCAAGCTGTATTCCAACTTCAGCCCAGTTATGGCAGTTTACTACAACGATCAGCTGGAAGATACCTATCCAACCGATGTAGAAAAAGCAAAAGAACTTTTGAAAGAAGCTGGATACGAAAATGGTTTTGATCTTACCATTACTGTTCCAGCAAACTATGCAAACCATGTTGACACCGCACTGATTTTTGCAGATCAGCTGGCACAGGTTGGTATCAATGTTCAGGTAGAAACCATCGAATGGGCAACCTGGCTGGAAGACGTATACAGCAACGCACAGTATGAATCCACCGTCATCGGTCTGACCGGTAAACTTGACCCTGACTCTGTTCTGGGACGCTTTGAAACAACATACAGCAAAAACTTCTTTAAATTCTCGAATGCCCGTTATGACGAACTGATTCAGGCTGCAAGAGTAGAACTGGATGAGACAAAACGTGCCGACATGTACAAAGAATGTCAGCAGATTCTGACAGAGGAAGCAGCAGCAGTATTTGTATGTGACCCTAACCTGACTGTTGCCTGCCGCAAAGATTTGAAAGGTTATACCTTCTATCCAGTAGGATTCATCGATTTCTCTAAACTTTCCTATGAAGCTCAATAAATAGTCAAATAACAAAAGGAGGACAAGCTATGGTATCGGTGTTATATCATAGCTTGTTTTTCTGAGAAAGGAACCCATGAAATATTATTTAAAAAAGATACTTGGTTTTATTTTTACCATATTGTTGGTATCCATTATTACCTTTGTTGTGTTCCAGATTTTACCGGGAGATCCGGCACAGATTATTTTAGGAGTGGACGCAGATCCGGCACAGCTTGAAAATCTTCGAGCAACCATGAATCTGGACAAGGGATATGTCGAGCGCTATTTTATCTGGCTGATAAACGCACTGCATGGTGATCTGGGTATCTCTTACCGCTACAGCAGAGAAGTTTCCGACCTGATTGCTGAAAGCTTTTTTGTAACAAGTTCCCTTGCAGTTTTCTCTATTGCACTGACCATTTTGATCGGCCTGCCTCTTGGAATTTTTATTGCCAAAAACAGCAAAAAGAAAATTACCACTGGAATTTCCATGTTATCTCAGCTGGGAATCTCCGTTCCAAGTTTTTGTATGGGTATTGTGCTGATCAGTATTTTCTCTGTTAAGCTTGGATGGTTTGATTCCATTGGATATGTTCCGGCAAGTGAAAGTATTACAGGATGGTTTAAGACGATGTTTTTGCCGTCTTTGTCCATTGCATTTGGTTCTTCGGCGGTATTGGCACGATATATCCGGGTCAGCATCGCAAACCAGCAGAAACAGGACTATGTCCGGACTGCAAAAAGCAAGGGTCTGTCAGAAAAAATTATCATGAATAAACACATCCTGAGAAATTCGCTGATTCCAGTCATCACCATTCTTGGTATGCTGGTAGCGGATATTCTGGGAGGCAGTATCATCATTGAAAACGTATTCTCTCTCCCAGGCATCGGAAAACTGATTTCCACCTCAATTACAACAAGGGATCTTCCGCTGATTCAGGGACTGACCGTTTATCTGGCAGGAATCGTTGTAATATGCAACTTTGGTGTTGATATTTTGTATTCGATTATAGACCCGAGAATTAAAACAAAAAGATAACTAGGCAGGAGAAACACTTTGAAAAAGAACAGATTAAAAAAATATTTTGCCAATCGAAATTTTACACTGGGATTTATCATGGTCAGCATTTTGTTCCTTCTGATGGTAGTTGGATTTTTCTATCTGCCTGCCGATCCGAACAAAATTGATGTCTTAAAAGAACTGCTTCCACCTTCCCGTGAAAATCTATTGGGAACAGATCAGCTGGGCAGAGATATTTTGTCCCGCGTTATGGTAGGTTCGAGAATTTCTTTCTTTATCGGTTTTTGCGTCGTACTCTGCGGCGGATTGCTGGGATGCACTCTTGGCGGTGCTGCGGGTTACTATGGCGGAAAAATTGACAGTATTATTACCAAGATCATTGACACACAGATGGCCTTTCCGGGCGTACTGCTGGCATTGATGTTGATTGCAGTATTTGGAAACAGTGTTCAGAACCTGATTTTGGCGCTGAGTGTTATGTCCGTGCCACGTTTTGCCAGAATGTCCCGAAGCGGCTTTCTAAAGTACCGCAACAGCGAATTTGTAAAGGCAGCAAAGGTAAAAGGTGCATCCGATCTGAGAATTATGATTCTTCACATCTTTCCAAATCTTCTTCAGGAGCTGTCGGTTACTGCAACATTGAGTTTTTCCGGAGCGATCATGTCGGAAGCTGGACTTAGTTACTTAAGCCTTGGTATCCAGCCGCCAACACCAAGTTTTGGAAAGATGCTCAGCGAAGCACAGAATACAATTTTGACAGCAGGCTGGTATGTTGTAATCCCGGCAGCACTCATTACAATGCTGGTTTTGGGATTTAACCTGATCAGCGACGGATTAAATGAAATTTACAGGCACTAGAGGTAGATTGCTTTGAATAATACAAATAAGAATGTACTGAAAATCGACAATCTGTCGATCTGTTTTGATATCAACGGAAAAAAATGCCATGCAATCCGCGATTTAAACCTGACCGTTAACGCTGGAGAGCTGGTTGCACTGGTAGGAGAAAGCGGATGCGGAAAAACGCTCTGTGCGTCTTTTTCGATGGGTCTGGGACCTCAAACCGCTTCTTTGGAACAAGGAAAAATCCTGGTAAATGGTCAGGATATGACACAGGCGGATGATACTGCCTGGAACACGATCCGCGGAAAAGATGTTTCGATGATCTTTCAGGAGCCGATGACCAGTTTAAACCCACTGATGAAGGTTGGAAGACAGATTGCAGAAAACGCCACTAACCGTGGAGTATCCAAAGCACAGGCAAAGGAAAAAGCGTTGGAAATGATTCGTCTTGCAGGTTTGCCGGATGCACACAGAATTTATGAGTGCTATCCACACCAGCTTTCCGGTGGACAGAGACAGCGAATCATGATCTGTCTGGCGCTGATCAACCAACCAAAACTCCTGATTGCGGATGAACCGACCACTGCACTGGACGTGACCATTCAGGCTCAGGTTTTGGAGATTATCCGGGAAATGTGCACCAAAACAGGTACCGCTGTTTTGATTATCACACATGACCTGGGCGTCGTCAGCCATCTTTGTGACAGAACCTATGTTATGTATGCAGGTTCTATCGTGGAAAGCGGACCAACTGCACAGATCATTAAAAATCCAAAACATCCCTATACCAGAGGATTGCTGGCTTGTCTGCCGGACATCAGCAAAAAAGGACAGCGACTGGAGAATATCAAGCACAGCGTCCCTCCTTTGGAAAAACGTCCGGAAATCGGCTGTATTTATGCAAACCGATGCGACGAATGTATGGACTGCTGCACGCAGATCACGCCAAAGCGGATTGTATTTGGACAGCGTGAGATTGCCTGTCACAAATATACCTTAGATAACCTGGAGGAATAAGGTTTGAATAACGTTTTACTGCAAACAAAAAACTTATCAAAGATATACACAGATGACAGAAAATCCATTGTAAAAGCTGTCAATGATATTACACTGCAAATTTATCAGGGCGAGACCTTTGGACTGGTTGGAGAAAGCGGATGCGGAAAATCCACCTTTGGACAGATGCTGGTAAATTTGCTGGAACCAACCAAAGGAGAAATCCTGTTTGAAGGCGAAGATATTTTTAAAAGCAGGAGAGCAAGAAAAGAAATCCCACAGAAAATTCAGATGATCTTTCAGGACCCATACTCTTCTCTGAACCCGAAAAGAAAAATTGGATGGCTTTTGGAAGAATCTTTAGATATCCACCGAAAAAATCTGAGCAAAGAACAAAGAATCAAACTTGTAGATGAGATGCTCGAACTGGTAGGACTGGATGAAAGCTATAAAGATCGATATCCTTCCCAGTTATCTGGCGGACAAAGGCAGCGTGTTTCCATCGCAATTGCACTGATTCTAAACCCAAAATTTGTGGTCTGTGATGAGGCTGTATCTGCTCTGGACGTTTCGGTTCAGGCACAGATCTTAAACCTGCTTCATGATTTACAGGAGAAATTTAATCTTACCTATCTCTTTATTTCGCATAACCTCAATGTTGTTTCCTATATGTCTGACCGAATTGGTGTCATGTATCTTGGCTCTATTGTAGAACTTGGGGATGCTGTCACCTTATCTAAAAATCCTATCCACCCTTACACCAAAATGCTCTTTTCCTCGTCCATGAATGTGGGAGAAGCTGACAGTGGAAAAGTTCAAATTACCGGTGAACTGCCAAGCCCTTCCAATCCGCCAAGCGGCTGCACCTTCCATACACGCTGCGCTTACTGTACTGAGCTGTGCTCATCTGCCCGACCAGAATTGCAGGAGCTGCCTGACGGAAGACAAATTGCATGCCATTATGCGCAAAAATTTTATCAGGAATCGATGGAGAAGAAATAATGAAAATAGGCATTATATCTGATATTCATGTGGATATTAATCAGGACTATGATGTCCTGAAAACACTGGATCGTGTTGCAAAAGAGGAACATTGTGAATTGGTTCTGATTGCCGGAGACATCCACAACAACGCATATCAAAGCATCGAATCGATTGCAGCATTAAGCAGCTTTGGGAATATTTCATATCGATATGTTCCGGGCAATCACGATCTTTGGAATGATCATATTGATCTAAAATCAACCGATGAAATTTATACTCTCTTTTTACAGGACCCAAACTGTCTGTGTGAAAAACCGATGGAGCTTGGAGACTGGGTAATTATTGGCGATGTTGGATGGTACGATTATTCTTTTGGCAATCAGGAAAAATATACCTTTGCTGATTTTGAAAAGATGCAGATGGATGGCCGTACCTGGCAGGACAAAATCAAAAACTGCTGGACCTCAGATAATCACGGAAGAACCGAAAAATCCCTGAAAATACTGGAAAAAACCTTTTCCCGTTATCCGGACAAGAAGAAAATCGTAGTAACCCATATGCTGCCGATCCCTGAATTTTGTGTGCCAGAAAAAAGGCTGGATGAACAAAAGCCTGACTGGAGCTACTTTAACGCATTTTTAGGAAGCAGACAGTACGAAACCCTTTATCAGAGATATGATGTCAAATATGCAATCTGTGGTCATATCCATTACCGGAAAAATGTCCTGAAAAATAATACACAGTATTTGTGCCGGTGCTTAAATTACTGTACCGAGTGGCAGGGAGAAAAAGAAATTGAATTTCAAATCCGAAAAGCCCTCGATTATATTGAGATCTAACAGGAGATTGCTATGAAAGTTTTTATGATTTCAGATACCCATTTTGGAGATGAACGCATCTTAAGATATGAAAACCGACCCTTTTCTTCGGTAGAAGAAATGGACAAGGCAATCATTGAGAACTGGAACCAGGTGGTGGGAGAAGAAGATATGGTATTTCACCTGGGAGATGTTTCTTCCTATGATCCGGAACGAAACAAGGAAATTCTCTCGTCACTGCATGGAAAAAAGATTCTGGTGATGGGCAATCATGACCAGAACTATACCACCAGACAATGGGAAGAAATGGGATTTGACCAGGCAATTAACTATCCGATCCTGTTTCGTGAGTTTTTTATTCTGTCTCATACACCGATGTATATCTGCACAAATATGCCCTATGCAAATTTTTATGGGCATGTCCACGCAAATCCCAGTTACCGGGATGTCAGCAGACAAAGTGCCTGTGTCTGTGTAGAACGCATCCATTATACCCCGATAGAAATAGAGGAATTAATTTATAAAATGAGACAAAACCAGTAGTCCAGTTAAAAACCATTTCATTCCAAGTTTCCTTTATATGCACGCCAATTGGTGACTCGTTATATACTGATTAACATATGAATATAATCCGGAGGCACATTTGCTCCCATAATTTTTACTTTCTTTTATTCTTATCATGTTCTAAGTATAAATCTTATTATCCTCTCTCAAATTTTTATAAACTATCTTTCTGTGGATATTTACTGCAAATATAACGCGGTATTGACATCTACATTTTGTATGTTTGAAACGATCTATATTTTTCATAATTCGAGCTCTTCAATATTTTAAAGTTAGGTTTGCAGACCTTGACTTTAACTTATTGAGGAGCTCATTTTTCTCTCTACTAGTATATAATTGTTTTTAAAAGCAAAAAGTTTACTATCTGTAATTTCCAGATAGTAAACTTTTTTGCCTATGTATGGTAACTGTAACGATATATTTTTCCTTCTGCGTTTTATGCGTGCAGAGATTCTTTTCCCAGCGTTTGAATGTAGTTCATCGGTCCGTACAGTGACAGCAGTCTGTTGTACTCTTCCACATCATAGAACAGACAGTTTCCTGCTCCAAAGGCCTTAGCTGTTTCAATCATAAAACGAGCAGCTGTTTCCACATCTTCAAAATGTGTTGCACCGGAAGCGCATCCTGCCACGATCGACTGAGTCGTAATGGCAACTCCCACAACAGGTGCTTTTGTTGCTGTGGATGGCTGAAGGATACTGTTAAGATGGAACACACCATTTCCATAAGGAGTAATGTCCTGGGTAGTTAATGCAAAAACACCTGGGAGTTCTCCGGTAACGGTTTCCAAAACAGATAAGAGGTCTTCGCTTACTCGCAGGATATAGCCTTCCTTAACTGTTGGAGAAATTGCAATTCCTTTTTTATTGTAGATACGATTTCCTTTTGTTGTATCCACACAGAGGATTGCATCCAGTTCTTCAACCACTTCTTCCCTGTTCATCTCCACCATGCTGACTGGAGAGTTCATGAACGGAACCGGTTTATGCGGCAAAGTTGGAGCATCCGGACAAACATGTGTGGAAAGAAAAACATCTCCTTCCAGTAAGTCTCCTTTCTTTGCCATGGATAACAATTCTGCTGCTGCGCTGAGAGCTGCCAGTGCTCCGTCTCCATCCGAAACAAAGCCTGTCACTTCCGGTCTAGCACCAATTCCTCCCAATCTTCCCAGTAAACCGATGGTTGGAGCTGTTCCGCCTTTGGATTTTCCATTTTTTCCCGGAACACGAACCCGTACCATATCTGTGTGGCCTTTTTCACCATGCACCGGATAGGTCTCCACATCTGCCTGAGGATTTACCTGAAGAAGATACTCCTTTACTTTTTCTCCAGATGCTTTTGGATCATCCAGAATCTCATATAGTTCCATCAAATGTTTCAGTATCACCTGTCATCCCTCCATATTGTGATTTATTCACACAGAACATCCAAACCGCTCATTGCAAGCAGCTGAACCGCTGTTGTCAGTGCACGCTTTCCTTCTTCACCGCCTGCCGCAACAGCAAACTCTTTTGTATGGGTTGCAACCCCTTCCTTTAATCCGATATATGCCTGGATTGCTGGGATTTCATGGGTAACATTTCCAACGTCGGTGGAACCGATTCCCTGGCTGAGGTCACGTTCGATATATGGTTCACCGATGAATTCCATATTATTTCTAAAGTAGGAAACAAGCTTTTTATCATTGCGGACATCTTTTGTAATTTCGTCCTTCTGATTGATTTCTACTGTTGTTCCAGTAGACATTGCTGCTCCCTTTGCACAGTTTTCAATCATCTTGATAACTTCTTCCAAATAACTGAATTCCAGTGCACGGATATTAAACAGACATACTGCTCGATCGGTAATGGTGTTGTGTGCAGTTCCGCCTTCTGTGATGATACCATGTACTCTGGTATAATCTTTAAAATGCAGGCGCATTGCATCAACTGCATTAAACATCTGAATCACACCGCTGAGAGCGTTTGCTCCTCTCCATGGAAATGCTGCCGAATGTGCTGGTTTTCCATGGAAAACATATTCAATATTGACACTTGCAAAAGAAATGTCATCCGGAATGGTGGCATCGGTCGGGTGCATAATCATTGCTGCGTCCAAACCTTTGAATACGCCTTCTCTCAGCATCAAAATCTTGCCGCCAACACGTTCCTCTGCCGGTGTGCCGATTACCTTCAATACGCCACCCAGATCATGTTTCTGCATGATTTCCTTGAGAACTACGCCTGCACCGGCAGAGCTGGTACCGATAATGTTGTGACCGCATCCGTGACCAATCTCCGGCAGTGCATCGTATTCTGCCATGAAAGCAATGTTCTTTCCTGGCTTGCCTGTATCGTATACTGCTTCAAACGAGGTGGAAATTCCGCCTACACCGCGTGTAACTGCAAAGCCGTTATTTTCCAGAAGTTCACACAGTGCCTGCTGTCCTTTTACTTCTGTGAAAGCAAGCTCTGGATTTGCAAAAATGTATGCCGAAACTTTTTCAAATTCCTGTTTGTGCGCAGCTGCTGCTGCCTGAATTTCCTGTTTCATTTGATTTTTTTCTGCACTCATTGTTCATTCTCCTTTTCTTTTTATTACTTTATTCAAGTTAGATTGTACCATTTAAGCTCATAACTACCTGTGAAATCAAAGCGGAACCCCAGTAAGTGGATGCCATAACCAAGAAGGAAATCAATACGATTTTCCAACTGAGCTTTTTGAGGACTCCAAGCTGTTCTCCTACAGAAATTCCTGCAAAAGCAAGCAGTGGAAGTCCGACCAAGCTGAAGTTAAATTTTCCTACTGTACCAACAATAAAATCACTCAGCGGAGAAACCGGGAGAGTAAGAACAAAAGAAATCAAGGTTGCCCAAGCAAAACCTGGAAGATTTGGATGTTTTACAAAGTTCTTTGCTGTAATAGCAAGGACAACCATTGCAAAGCTGACCAGAGATGCTTTCAGCAGCTCCATCGGTGCTGTGCCCAGAGAAAACATCTGAACAACACAGATAATCATATAGATAAAGATCACGATCTTAATTTGTTCCAAAATCTGAGAAGTTGCTTCTTTCATGATTCTATATTTCCTTTCTATCAATTACTTATGCTTTCTTTCCAAAGACTTTTGCTCTCAGTCCCTCGATTGGACGATGCAGCTTTTTGTACATCAGATTTGCTAACGGCAATGCTAAAAACAGCTCCATATAAACACCGGTTACAGATGTTAAAAGTCCGCTGGTTGCAGAATAAGCAAGAATCTGTTCTTCATATGCTGGTGCTGCATTAACCAGTGCTGCTGTTGCTGCCTGCATCATAGAAGCACTTCCCATACCGGATGCCATCGCTAATGCATAAGGATGAAAACCGATCATCAAGCTGATTGGTGCAAGGAACGAATAGAACAAAGTACCAAAAATACTGCCGCTGATATAAGTTCCCAATGTACCGATACCTTCATCCGAATTAAGTCCATATTTATCTCCGGTAATACCCAAAGCGGTATCTCGGCACAGTGAGAAGGTTGCACCAACAGAACTTCTTCCCAATCCCATAAAGATTGCAAGTGGCAGTGCAATCAGCATGGTTCCCATATTACCAAATTCCTGCAAAACAAGTGCAAGACCTGCTTCAAATACAACGCCGATCTGTGGACCAGCACTGATACCAAACATAATTCCCAATGGATACAGCACCATCGAAAGTAAAAACGGAGAACGTTCAATTTCTGGTTTTGAAATGACCTTCTGCAATGCAGGAATCACCTTTCCCAACAAATGAGGAGAAAGCAGGATACCGATAATAATCGCCCAGATCATTGTCATAATTCGAACATCGATGCCCATGACCTGAAATTCCAGTGGTCCAATTGCCTCTGCGATTAAACAGATGATCAAAGCCGCTATCATACAGTTAACCGTTCCTGTCCTCACCTTGCTTGTCTTTTCTTCCATAATAATTCCTCCTCTTGTTTGTGTTTTGGATTGTGTCGTCATGATATCACAGAAAAGTGATTCTGTCTAATAGATAGAAAAAATGAAATCAATAGCTTTAAAGCTATTGATTTTTCTTCTCTCATTGTGATATTTTCTGATTATAGGAAATATCTTTGACGACAAGGTGATTATTTTTACCTCAAAACGAAGATTCAGCGAAAATTCAATCTATTATCAATAAACTTTTCTGTTCTCTTTTGGATAAAATGGAAGCTAGTATTTGACATAAAAAAATAAGCAAGGCAGCAAACAAATTTTGCCACCTTGCTTATTTTTATTTTTACCGATATTTTTCAAAATATTTTTGTGCAAAACTGATAAAGTCACGAACACCTTGATTCCGATAATGGTTTTCCGGCCACTGCAATTCGATAAATCGCTCACACTTTATATTTTGAATATGCAGCAACTTCACACCTTCTATGGATACTGTTCGCATTCCAATAAAACCCACTCCCAGTCCGCCCTGTATGAGAGAAAGGACCATATCCGGAGAATCACATTCAAATGAAATATTTCTGCGCAATCCAGCTTCCCTGCAAAAGGCATCTGTCAATTTGCGAAAATTATTGTCCGGACGACGGTCAATAAAATTCTCATTCTGGACCATACTGAGATCAATGCTGTCATAACGGCTCAGTGGATGATTTACTGACACTCCCAGGGCAATTTCTTCAGAAAATAAAGTAACACTGTTCGGAAGGATGTCCTCTCTTCTGGACGAAGTGATCAGCAGGTCCAGTTCCTCTTCTTTATCCCAGATGCTGTGTGTCTCATTTTGTTCAAGCCGAAAGGTTACATTAGGATGCAATGCTGCAAAATCCCGGATTAACTGTGTGGACATTGCTGCCATAGCCGCTACCTGTATCTTAATTTCATAGATACCTTCTTTTTCCAGATCCTGGAGTTCCTGAACCGAATAATCCAACAGTTTTAATACCTTGCTGATGTTCTTTTGAAAGGCTTTTCCATAATCATTCAGCTGTATCCGACGCCCTACCCGGTCAAACAACGGAACCCCAAGCTCATCCTCCAGATGACGGATGCTCTTGCTCAAGACAGGTTGGGTAATATTCAGTTTTTGTGCTGCCGAAGTCATGTGACCTGTTTTTGCAACCATTAAGAAATATCGTAATTGTAACAGTTCCATTTTTTCTTTCCCGAATCCATAAAACAATATATTTTGCTTCATTTTATCATATATTTATTTTTCTAGCAAATCATCTGTTTTCTTTTTTAGTAAGTTAAATAATCATTTCTTAACCAAGCTAGATATATGATTTATCTTAAGGAACATCTAAAGCAAATGATTTTTTTAACTTTCATCCAATTCATGGCATCAAATTTTAGTAAAAAGATATTGATCAGAACGATCCTATTCTTCTTGCGTTCTTTAAAGTATAAGGCTTTATATTGACAATTTTAGTTAAATATATTATGTTATAATAAAGTTATTTTACACTTTAAAGGAAGGAAGCATATGAACAGACAGCTTACCGTTACTTCCGCCGCAGAATATAACCGTGTCTTGTATGGACCCCTGCCATGGCCGTTGCGTACCTTCAGGACAACCAGCTGCCTGTCCGTACTTTCAGCGATGTCCTTCATCAAATGTATACAGGAGATGATTTGCAGACACGACTGACAGATTTTTTTCTGTCGGATATGCCTGATGTCAATCCCCAGTCAACGGCAAGAAAAATTAAAAACTGGCTCAGTGATAAAAACCTGCCAACCAATCGAGAAGATATCTTTCGAATTGGATATGCACTGGGATTTGGTGAAGCACAACTGGATTATCTGCTGAGTATCTGCACCGATTATGGAATCCAATATCGGGATGGACATGATGTCGTATACGCCTGGTTTTTGCGTAATGGATATGCGTATCAAGATGCACGTGAATTTTTTGATCACCTTCCGCCTGCTCCCGGTCTCAATCAGATGGATGGTGTCTCTGAATCCCACCTGACCAAAGAAATTCAAAATAACTTTTTGTCTGTCAGCTCAAAAGAAGAATTGCGCAGCTGCTACCTCAACAATCTGAATAAGTTTGGCTGTCAGCATCTGCGGGCATATTATTATTTTGATAAATTCCTTTCGATTCTGATTCATCCCGTTCCAGAATGGATTGATACTCCGGAACCATATTATTCACTGGAAACAGTGATGCAGACCTATCTCTCCCTGTGTATGCCGTCCGGCAAAAATCGACAAAACTATTCGCTGGTACAACGACTGATTAAACAGAACTGGCCCAACACCACTGCAATAAAAAATATCCGCAGTCACAAAGTGGACGTTCCCAGAAAACTACTCTTGCTTCTTTATGTAATTACCGAAGACCTTTCCGTTGTTTCGGATCGATTTTCACAGGAAGAATTTGAAGATATGACGATTCAGGAACGAGTTGAGCAGCACTGGTGGACACTGAACGCCATGCTTGCTGATTGCGGAATGGCACTGCTTGATCCACGAAATGTAACCGACTGGCTAATTTTGTATGCAATCGGCGCCGCTAGTGAGGAAGAACCCATGAGTGACCGACTGGAACAGGTCATCTCTCTGATGTATCACGATATATAATAAACCTGAAATAAATAAAACCGCCTGTGGATTTGATTCCACAAGCGGTTTTATTTGTTTTTAGCTATAAGCATTCACTAAGAAGTTTTCTGTGCATTTCCATCAATCCGCTCCGAATCGATCGGATGTTCAAGACTTGTGTATAGAACTCCTTTGTTATAAATCATGCTCTCGCCGATAAGATCATTCGGCAGACAAATCTCAGCATTGCCATTATTATAGATAACGCTGTCCTGCTGGCTAAACTGGATTTCATTCCAGCCGCTAATGAAGAAAAAGCCATCGTTGGTAATCGTCGTATCACGCAGCAATATATTGCAAAGTTCGCTCTGCATCACTGCTTCTTTTGCAATATAAACAGTGCTGTTCTCCAGACAGAGATCTCTTCCGTATTCTGTAAAAATACCACCCTGCCCAATATTCACAGTACAGTTTCTCAGCATCAGGTTGTTGCCGCCGGAAAAACGTGCATTTTCAAGATCCATTACGACACCAGAAAGTACCGTCATGCTGCTTCCTGTCGGCATAACCATGGCTGATTGCCCTTCAATACTCAGATGGCTGTTATCCATCGAGAAAAACTCACCACTGCAATCGGATTCTGGTATAATCAGGGACTGATTTCTCAGCTGGATATCGCTTCCTGCTGCCAAGAGACGGCTATTACCACTACCCTGAATCATGCTGCTATCCAGGTCGAGCAATCCACCTTCTTCCACTGTGAGGGTACTGTCATTCAATTGCATAACTGCACCGTCCAGCAGAGAGATGTTGTCTGCAGTCAGGCTACCACCATCAGCAAGGATTACCTTGTTTCCAACTGCAACCAATCCACCATCTGTTACCGTCAGATTTCCTGTGACATACAGATTTTTGCTGACCTTACATTCACCGGTGTAGGTTAAATCATCTGCTATGATGATTGCTTCAACACTTCCGTCATTCAAAAGGCTTTCCAACTGCTCAGGCGTTTTTGCCACAGATGCACTGGCAGCAATCTCACCCATCTGCTGTTTATCCGATATGAAATAGACAGGCGGAGCATTGCTGCATAATAATTCAACTGTTCCGCCCGTTGAAACATATCCGCTGCTGGTCGGCTCATCCAGGAAACCTGGTGAACCCCAAAGCTGCGCTCCTGATTCGGCCCGAATGGTTCCAAAATCATTTTTTACCAGGTATCCATTCCAGAGTTTACTTCCAGATTCAGCCAACAGACTTCCTTTATTGTACAGCAAACCGTTGTTCCTCATCTCTGAATTTTCGGTGATGGTCAGTGTTCCAAAATTGTTGAGCTGCGAACCGGTATTTAGATTGAGAGAATCCTGTTTTCCTGTTAACGAAATGGCTCCATAATTGGAAAGACTTGCATTCAGGAGGAAAAAGTTTTTGGCTTCCAAGGTACCGGTCGGAGTATTGAGCAGATGGTTATTCTCCCAAAGTCGAGAGCAATCCTGATGTAGCATGTACCCTTCATTCAGGATAAGCGAATAACTATTTTCACTCAGCCAAACACTGCTGTTTCCTACATCGTTATCCGGTCCACCCTCAAACCTTCCAAAGTTTAAAAATGAAGCGCCGCTGTCTGTCCATACTCCTGCTGCACAGGTTCCATAATTGACCAAAACCGCTGTATCAGCATACAAAGCTAAGTTGAACGGCTCATTTTGTTTACTGGAAGCAGCTGAAACAGTGACTCCTTCACAGATATAAATTGGATAAGCAAAGCTAAACTCTTTTACCAAAGTAATGTCCTTAGTGATCTTGATTCCTTGAGGGATCTCCTCATTCATACAGCTATACAACTCCGATATATTGGTGACCTCTCGGGCTTTGTCCATCTCTTCTTTAAATACCAACGGATAACCGCCGTTGTTTTTGATAGTTATCTGATCAGCACTGTCAAGATTCATGCTGCTTTCCATCCAGAAAGACCCACGTTCACAACTGATATGTCCATCCAGTCCATCTGGAAAATGAATTCTCGACTGCTCTCCCTTCATGCGCAGGTCACAGTCATCCATTATCACATTACCTTTTACTTCTAAAAAACCTTCATTATCGATGCACAGTGCATCCACATCCAGCTCGGCACCTGCTTGAATCTGCATCGGTTTTGTCAGAGTAAAAAGGCTTCCATCGGGCAGATATCCTATCTGTCCGGATACTCCTTTAGGAAGTATCAGCGACTTGACGGATGAATCTTCCATCAGTTTCTGCATTCCTTCCAAAGTCATATCTTCAGCAGTCAATAAATAGGCATCTTCCCAGATAAAGTCGGTCGATTGAGCAGAAGTTGTTTCTTCCTGATTCTGAACCAATGAATTAACTGTAGACTGAACATTGTTGTCTTTATTCTCCGATAAATCATTCATTCCAGAAACAAACTGCACTGTTAATATCAGCACCAGAACGGCTGCTCCCGTACCTATCGGCAATATATGGTGCTGTATAAAAGAAAGACTTTGCCGCAGAATCTCTGTCAGATGAGAAGATAGTTCTGATTCTTGTTTTGGGTCTGAATCTGAGCTTATCTCTGAGTCTGGTTTTGAATCCTGATCCGAACTTGTCTCTATATCTGGTGCTGGGTTTGGTTTTTGGTTTATTTCAGACGGCTGATACAATGCTCCTTTCAGCTCTTCCATCGTCTGATATCGATTTTTAGGCGAAAGATTCAACCCATGAATAATTGCCGCTTCCCGCTGCGGTGAAATATCAATCCCCAACTTACTTGGCAGTATCAGGGATTTTTCCGAACCGATACGATTGAGAGCTTGAGGTGGCTTCTGCCCGACCAGACAGAAATAAATCGTAGCACACAGAGCATAAACATCTGTCCATGGTCCCTGCCCTCCTGATGTTTGGTACTGTTCAATCGGTGCATAACCGTGCTTGAGGGTAATGGTCAGTGTCTCATTGCCGCGCTCAATATCTCTCGCACATCCAAAATCAATCAACCTTACCTCGCCATCTTCCAGCATCAGGTTATCAGGAGAAATATCCCGATGAATCAGCCCTAATCGGTGCAGATTTGCCAAGGCATTAAACAATGGCTCAATTAAGGTAAACAGCTCTTCCGGTGGTATTCGTCCGCCACGCTGTGCTACCAATTCGGTAAAGGTTGTACCTTCAATATACTCCATAACAATATAGGCGGTATTATTCGTTTCAAAAAAGTCCCGTAGCCAACAATCACCTGCTGTTTCTCCATTTTTGCCATTGTTCTGGCTTCTTCCAGAAATCTGGCTTTTCCGCGTGCAAAGCCAGTACGTGCAGGTGTAACACTAAAACTGACCAGTTGTTCGGAAACAGCGGTATTTCGGCTGACCTTGTCCACCGGATAGTATTCTTTGATTGCCACCTTTAGTTCCAGGCGCAGGTCACAGCCAATATAGGTGATTCCAAAACCACCTTCTCCCAGTACCCGTCCAACCAGATACCGATCCATCAGCAGAGTTCCTGGACGTAGATGGTGGGGCTGCGGAACATAGTTTCCTGCAGTCAATCCACAGCGTGGACATATTTTTCCGTCCTGTATCGGTGTCATGCAATACGGACAATATTGCACATTAGACTTCACGTTTGCAACCTCCTTATCATCGAAAGCCCCTGTTATCCCAGTGGCTTTTCCTGATGCGTGCATCGATACACTTTCTTAGATAAGTTTAGCTAAAGCGACTAATCCTACCAAAACTGACAGTGCGGCCGCTATACACAGCCCGATAATCAGCCAGTGCAGTATCGGAAGCTTTTTCAAATTCGGCTGAATTGGCGGCGGATCAGGTTCAGGAACATGCTCTGGTACAGGCATCTCCGTATCTGACCAGACAGTCAGTGCCTCTGCCCGCTCCAACCACTGCTGCACCTTTTGAGGGCGCATTTCGGGGTTAAGCTGTAATCCCCACATCAACAGTGCTTCCCAATCCGGACTAAGCGGAATATCCAACATATGTGGCCAAACAAGCGGGTCTGGCTTATCATCGTACAGGGCAAACTGCCGCTCCCGTGCTGCTGCCGGTACAATTCCGGTTATGCAGTAATAAATTGTTGCACACAACGCATACAGATCGGTATAATCTCCCTGACCATGTGAACCATACTGTTCAGCAGGCGCAAATCCCGGTTTTAGCTGAACTGTCATAGAACGGCCGTCTTCCATTGCACGGGCACAGCCAAAGTCCATCAGCTTTAGAGTTCCATCCGGCATCCACATAATATTATCTGGTGCAATATCCCGATGCAGTACCCCACGTTCATGAATCGCACAAATATCCCGAATTAATGGGGTTAGTCTCGGTCTGAGAATATGGACAGGTATTTTTCCCCCACGCTCGACCATCTGTCGAAGTGTTGTACCGTCCAAATATTCCATCACCATGTAAGCTGTTCCATTGGCTGGAAAAAAGTCAAGGATCCGTACCACCGATGGAATATCGTCCAATGCCCGCAACATAGCCGCTTCATTTAAAAAACTCTTTTTCCCGCTTTGGTACACTTCCTGATATTGGCTTAAGGGAAGAATCGTTCCATCTGGCATTCGACAAGGCTGACAACGGTTTGGAAAATACTCCTTTATCGCTACTTTTCTCTTGGAAGCAATCTCTTGTCCACGATAGGTGATGCCAAAACCGCCTTTACCCAGTACTTTTTCCGGGACAAAGCTGTGGCGAGGACCGCTGACAATCGTCCCTGCCGCAAGGCAAGCTTCCATGACAGTAGATTGGATTTTATCCATTATTAGTGTCCCTGCCTTTCAGTGATAACAAAACTCTCCTGAGTTGAACCAAGATAGAATCCATCTCCTACCTTAACCTCAATCGGCTGATTGGACTGCAGACGAGTTCCGGGCAGAATATAAGTACCATGTTTAGAACCTAAATCTTGTAAAAATATCTTACCATGCTTATACCATACTGCGCAATGTTTTCCACTGACACCCGGTGTCTCTGGGAATATGACATTGAAAAGCTCGCTGTTGCGTCCCAAAATCATCGGTGTATTTTTTCGAATCATAAATCGCTGCCCTGCGAGCGCACCGGAGGTGCACTGTACACGATAACCAGAATCATCTGGATTAGAAGCAGCAGGTGTCTGCTGTTTGACCTCTTGTTGTACAACCGGCTGCTGTACCGCATCCGGCTGGTGCTGCTTTTTATTTTTTAATACGATAATAACGATTGCCACTGCAACCAGAAGAACACAAACACCTACCACCCCAACAACTGGCATGGAGATATCCGTACCTTCCGCACCCGACATGGTGTAAGGGATACTATTTTGATTTAAAAGCAGAATTGCTTCCGAAATACTGCATGCATAATAATTTTTTTCCTGTGTATCGCTATTAGAAACTGTCCAGGAGTTTACCCCTAATACTTCACCTTTTTCATTGACCATCGGGCCACCGGAATTACCGTGCTGAATAACGGCATCTGTCTGTATTCTCCGAACTCCAGCACCGGATGAGGTCAAAAGTCGACTGATTGTGCCGCCAGTAACGGTCATGTCATTCAATCCGCTCTGGCTTGTTGTATCTATCAGTGCATTGTCTGACAGCCCTGGAAATCCAATACAATAAATGGAGGAGCCAACCATATCATCACTTGGTTCTGTCAAAACCAATGGTACTCGTTGGTCAACCGGCGTATTCAAACGCAGAACAGCAATATCTGCAGTCTCATTAAAGGCAACAACGTTTGCCTGTACAAAATCGTCACGTTCAAAGTAGACATCCACATATGCTTTTACTGTTATTTCATTTTTTCCATCCGTCAGGGTAGCCCACTCACCTGAACCAGCAGACAGATAAGTCTCGACAACATGGTAATTGGTAATCATATATTCCGGATTTTTGTTCATCTCTCCAACAAAAAATCCGCTTCCTGAGCCTCCTGCGACCAGAGTACCATTTTCATCCCGCACAGTGCAGAAGATTTGTGCAACACCATTTTTTGCATCCTGTGCATTACCTGCTGTTTTTTGTCCGCATCCAACGAGCAAAAGACAAAACGTCATACATAACGCGACAATTATCTTCATCCATTTTCTTTTCATATCGATCATTTGCTCCTCTCCGGTACGGTAAGCCAGATAGCTGCTGCCGTATTATTATCATTATTTTCCGGTGCTCTTTGCCGCAGTATACTGCGCATTTGTTCCACCCAATCCTCAGGTGAAGATGCTTTTGCAAGAGATACCGTCATTTCCTGCTCATAAACATACTCCCAAAATCCATCACTGCAAAGCAAAAAAGCATATTTTCCCGGTGTCAGATCAACGCTCCCGGTGTCCACATTCAGACCCCCATCCTGCCCGAGTGCCCGGAAAAGCTGACTCCTATCCTTATGGAATCGGATTTCATCCTGAGTAATTTCTCCCATCAGTACTGCCACCTGTGAGGCACTGTGGTCGCGTGTTTGATAAACTAGCTCACCATTATAAAATTGATACAAACGTGAGTCTCCAGCATATGCCCAGTCGGCATGACCTGACCCAACTGACAATGCAACAATCGTCGAACGCATTCTGCATACTGGTGTTTGGGATGAAAGAATCCGGCGATGTGCCTGTAAAATCAGATCATACAAAACAGCCGGTGAGGAAATTCCTTTCCATCCATTATCAAGTGTTTCTACCGCAATTTCCGAGGCTATCTCCCCGCCGCCATGTCCGCCCAATCCATCCGCAAGTACGGCAAGAAATTGATTTTCCCCCGTTTGTCTGATACAGACGGAATCTTCATTGTGCGATCGACCGCCAATATCAGTATAGCTGTAAGCATTCATCACGATTTACATCTCCTTTCCCGTTGATATTTGGTAGAAACAACCTATGTTTCACAAGACAAAATGACTGCCGTATAATTGTCCTGATCTGGATAAGCTTTGTTTAAGATAGCCTGTTCCAGTTCTGCCGGTGCAGCTTCCACTCCTTTATCCAATGCTGCACAGATTTCTGATTTCTCCAGCGCGTTATAGACACCATCCGACATGATAATCAGCTGGTCACCCGGAAGCAGTGTCAGTGGGGTTGATGGCATGTCGATCTGATCGATAGTACCCATCCCCATAAAACTGATCAGCCATCCCGTCGTTTGTCAGTGTAAACTTCCTGTAACGGTATTTCCCCATTGATTGCCTGTAAAGCAAGCTTTTGTTTCAGGTCATGTTCCCAGTTAAGCTGAATCAGTTGTCCCCCACGATAAAGACAGATTCTGCTGTCTCCGATACTTACCCACGAAAAGTATCCATCCCGTATCATTCCCATTGCCATGGTTGAACCGCTACTGCGATATCGGTCTGGTCCCAAAAAGAGGTTCACCTCTCGGACACTCCATTGAGCCAGAGTAAGCAACACCTGCTCCAGTGTTCCCTGTCCCTGTGAATAGCTAAAGCCATCCAGGACGGTTTCGACAACAGTGGTGCTGATTTTATCCCCATCTGAAAGTCCACCCATACCGTCAGCAACTACGGCTAACAGTCCGCTTCCTTCCAGCAGTTCTGGATCGGAAACACCAAAGCTATCCTGCTGATAGTTTCTCGCACCCTGACCATGAAGCTTACCGACCCGTATCTGCCGGATTACGTTCAACGGCTGCCCGGTATTTTTCTGGTTTATCTGTTTTTTTCTTCGGATAAGCAAAAACACCAACAGACATAACATCAGAAAGCATACAATTGCTACCGGCAACCATTTCAGTTCCAACGATCTACTCCCAGCACTATCGGAAGTTTCCACCGCGAGAAAGATATTCATCCAATCCATGATCTAACTCTCACTCCAGTCAAATTGCTCACCCGACAATGCAACAAATATCAGATTGGTACTTCCAACCGTAATCCGGTCATACGTTTTTAATTCTGCCTCCCGAATAACTGGTTTTCCGTTGAGCAATAATGGATTTTTTCCCAGCTCGTGTGCGATGTAAAATCCTCGTGTTTGAGGAACATAGGTAACGCTGCAATCCCGTTCCGATGAAATTGTTGCATCACCATGGATGCAGATATCCCCGCTGGTTCTTCCAACATAGTTGTATCCTACCCGAATTCGGTAGTCCGTTCCACGGCACGGACCATCCAGTGCCACCAACCACCCTACAACCGGTGAAGATGTTCCTGCCGGTGTTGAAGGATCGACTGATTGAGTTTCCTGCATCCGTCCTGAATAGCACACTTCGGGAACAGCGGTCGGCGTAAACTGGCTATAACTTTCCGGCATATAATGTTGATTTTGATATCCGCTATCCGGCGGTGCAGTCTGAGCAAATGAACCCATGTTCTGTTGTCCTGGATCAACGGTTGCACTCATCGAATCTGGTGCAAATGGATCAAGAGTAGGCGCAAACCCACCGTTGCTGCAGATAGGACAGCTTTCAAACCGACTTGGATCATATGGATGTCCGTTCGGACAAATTTTGATTTTCTTTTGTATTTCCGCCATAAATTGTTTCCTCCTTAATATTTTGCTGCACTACATATAAACAATCTGACACATATTTCCTGGTGAACCCAGATAAAACTTACTTCCAACATTTAACCGCTCCGGATAATCGGGCGGCAAGCGTTTGCCATTTTCCAACCACGTCCCATATCGGGAATTCAAATCGATCAAAAATGGTACCCCTCCTTCCATACGGATACAGCAATGCTGACTGCTGATACCCGGAACTCCATCTCCAAACCGAATGGCACAGTCTGCCGCACGTCCCATCACAATTCCTTTGCTTCCAATTCGATAAATCTGCCCTCGCAGTGTTCCTGACAGACACTTGACTGCCAACATACCCCTTTCAGAAATTACCGATTGTACATCGCACACTTTCTGTTGAACAGGATTTGCACCATATCGATTACTTCCTGGCTGGCTATCCTGGCATAGCCAAATAACCATCACAACCCATCCAAAAATTGGAACTAATCCGACCAAGATCCATGCTCCGCTTTTGCCCACATCGTGCAGCCGCCGCACTGTCACTGCCAAACTAGGAATCAACATTGCCATCAGAAAGAGCTGCAACAATATCCATCCAAAAGTAAGTACCGACAACAGGGAAAAGGCAAATACGACACAATAATAAAACAGCATGAAATACCAGTATTCTTTTCTCCGGCTTCGTCCATTAAACTGTGCATAGTTACGAAGTACCTGCTCCACCCAATTGAACCATTCCATTTTGACACCTCCTGCAAAATGATTTTCTGCTGCGCCTTTATCATATCATCTCGATTCGATTGATTCGTCCAACTGTTTTCCACGTCTAAAAACAGGAAAAAGACTTTGCTTAATCCTATTTGAGGAACTAAAGTTCCTTTCTTTCAAAAAAATAATCAACACCCGTATTTATTTTTATCATCATGGCTATAGAAAAAACAGGAGTGGCGCAGTATCAACTGCGCCACTCCTGTTAAAAATCAATATTCTTTTTTGGCTCGCTTCATATAATCTGGAAACGTTTAAATGAATTCTTTTTATTTTATCATAATAAACAAGTCCCCCAAAATACTACTCCATGGATTTTGCTTGTCGAAAACAGATAACCGATAAGATGAGATATTTGCTGCTTATAACAAAATAAACTCCAGAAAGTGAAAAAACTTTCCCAGAAACCACGATATTAATCGAAGCTATTATCATAGCCGCAATTGCACTTTGCAAAATATCCCTTTCTTTTCCTATACCTTGAAGATACACCATATAAATCTGATAGCCCACCTTAGTCAATGCCATTACAAAAAGCCACAGAATCAGATTTTCCGCACTCAATATTACCGAATCATCCGAAACAATCCATTTAAAAATATGCTTTTGTCCAATATAACAGAACAAACTGATACCTATGATAATAATCACAGTGAATTTATATCCAATACTAAGATATTTTTTCACTTGTTTTATATAAGTTCTTAAAGATCCCTTCTTAATTTCTTTAGATATATTTACTAACATTTTATACAAAAGATAATGGAAAACAGATATTTTTGGAATAATCAATAATTTCTTTCTACATGCTATTGACTTCTCGTAGAAGTTGTACTATTGTTTGGTTGTAGAAAATAATTTTAAAAAATAATTTACTATAAGATAAAATATCAGGTCAGTGCAAAACAATTAATTCATGAAATTATTTTCATGAATCTGCAAAATAATTTATAAATTCCATATTTTCCCTTTGGAAATATATGAAAAAAGGTGGATTTTGTGAAAAATTAATCAATTAATCCGTTTTCTGGGATATTTGCGTCTTTTTTACTGTAGCAAAACTTTTTCGTCCCCAAGAATCTGCTTCAGTTCTGAATACAGCTAAAAACTACTACGGCAAAACAAGGAGGAGAGACTATGAATCTGAAAGAGCAAATTGAAGAATATCTTCAAAAAAACAAATTTGAGATTGTTTCAAGAACTTGCGACCTCGTAAAAATACCCAGCATAAATGTGGAAGATCACTCGGGTAAACCTTATGGTATCGAGTGTGCCAAAGCAATTGATTTTTGTGATCAGCTGTGTAAAGAAAAACACCTGGTTACAAAAAATTATGATTATCGTTGCTTGGAGGTCATGTGTCGTGAAAATCAGACTGGAAAACGTCTGATAATCGCAACCCATGCTGATGTAGTTCCTACGGTTGATGATAACATCTACGATCCTTTTGCAGGTAAAGTATATGGAGACTATATTGTGGGAAGAGGTGTCGTTGATGACAAGGGACCTCTGATTGCTTCTCTCTATGCTTTGGCTTTCTTTAAAGAATATGGTATTCCATTAAAAAATGATATCCGGCTGGTATTCGGCAGTAATGAGGAATGCGGCATGGATGATCTTCAATACTATCTTGAAAGAGCAGGCCAGCCTGATTGGGGGTTAGCTGTGGATGACGATTTTCCTACCGTAAATGGTGAAAAAGGGCTGGTCCATTTCAGTATTTCTGCACCAAAGGCTGAGCATGTAGAGTCTGTAAACTCCTATGGCTCCAAACAGCGGTTAGTACATGACTATTGTGAGTCCACTATCAACGGCGAAAACATGGTGATAGGAAGAACTGAAAAAGTAGCAAATCCTGTTCTGCATCGATTTACCGGTAAAGAGCGGTTATTTAAAAATGATCAGGATGAAAAATATATCAGAGAAATTCTTGCTGATATTGATGGACATTGCCTTGGTATCAATCATTCTGATGAAATGAGCGGAAAAACATCTGTCAAGGTATTTAAGGCAGAAAGTGATGCCCAAAACATCACCCTTACCTTTGATATCAGAACACCTGTAACCTTAGATACCAATGATGTTGTCGAGAAACTGATTGCCTATGGAAAGAAAACTGGCTTGGAGGTGAAGATTGTAAAAGTAAGCAAAGGATACTACCAAAAACCTGAAAATGAAATAGTTTCTATGCTTACAGAGCTTTATAATAAAGAATTTAATGCAAATGAAAAGCCATATGTTATGGGTGCATGCACTTATGCCCGTCTTTTTGATAATGGCTGCGGATTTGGCGGCGGCAATCCACATGAAGTGAAGCCATTCCCAAAAGGCCATGGAGCTGCACATGGTGCCGACGAAGCTCACAATATATACGTGCTTTTTGATGCCATAAAAATGCTTATTTTAGGCATTAAGGCCATTGACGACAAATGGTCTTGATAAATATATTTCAGGAGGGTAAGCGTATGTCAAACACGGTAACAACTCTGGATAAAAAGGCCATCAGAAAAGAAATTCTTGTGCTTATCGTTCCAATTATTCTGGAAGGTATTTTCGGATACCTTGCTGGAATTGTGTCATCCGCATTGGTTGGACGTCTTTCGGCACTTGCAATTTCGTCACAGGGAGTTGTATTTAGAATCACGGATCTTCTCGCTGTTTTCTGGGGAAGTATCCGCATTGGTGCTATGGTTTACTTTGTTAAGCTTTACGGCGAAGGCAAATACAGAGAAATCATCCAGGCATTCAAAAATATATGTACAGTAACTTTGGTAATTGGCTTTATTTGTATGGCAGTTTTGGTATTCTTCCCAATGCCGATTCTTTCCTTCTTTACAAAAGATGCTGAGATTCTGGCATCTGCACGTACCTACATGAATATCGTGATGGTTGGTTTACCATTCTTTATTATGATGAAAATGAATGCATCTTTGTTCTATTCTGTAGGAGATACCAAAACCCCAATGTACATACAGATTGCTGTAAACATTGTAAACATTGTTTTGGGTTACCTCTTCATCTTTGTTCTGAATTGGGATTTAATTGGTGCAGGCTGGGCAACTGTAAGCTCCCAGATTGTTGGCGGTGTCTCTGGCCTTTACATGCTCTCCCGCAAACCTGTTTTCAAGAAAATCGGTATTACTTCCTGGAAAATTGAGAATACGGAACCAATCAAAGTTACATTTAAAAAAGCTATTCCAATTGCTCTCGAATCCGGATTCTGGCAGATGTCTGCAATTGTTATGACAAAAGTTATCCTTGTATTCGGCACGGATGTATATGCTGGTTATTCTCTCGCTTCCAGCGCTGAAACTTTAACAGAACTTCCTGTTATCGGTTTTACCGTTGCAGCTACAACATTAGCTGGTAAAGCACTGGGTGAAAAGAATGGTCCTCTGTTCCGTGAGTATTACAGACAACAGATGTGGATGAACTCCATTATCAGTGGTATCGGTTCTGCCGTTATGATTTTCCTCCCAGGTGTGTTTATGTCCATCGTTACAGATAATCCTGCCCTGAAAGAAATTGGTACTGTATACCTGATTATCATGGGTCTTATCCTTATCCCACAGAATGTACAGCGCACACAAAAAGGCATGCTTTACGGACTTGGCAACACAAAGGTTCCAATGTACATTTCTGGTTTTGGCATCTGGATTATCCGTATTCCATTAGCCGCTCTTGTTGCATGGGTATTCCATTGGCCACTGGTTACAATTTGGATCATTATTGCAGCTGACCAGGTAATTCGTTATCTTCTTATGCATTTCTATATTAAGCATATCAATGCTTTGTACTGTGTAGAAGAGCAGGAGAAAAAAGAACTCGAAGCATCCAAAGCATAATAATAACATCAACATCCCGGTAAAACGTTGTGGTAAATTCATTGCCACAACGTTTTACTGTATCAAGTAATTTTTAAATATGAGGAAGCAATATGAAAGAATTATCACAAAATGAAACAATAGGAAAATATATACATGATTTACGGATAAAAAATAAAATGACCTTAAAACAGTTGAGTGAAAAGGTAAATCTTTCTCCAGGATTTTTATCTCAATTGGAAAGAGGCTACACAACATTCAGCCTGAACACTCTTTCTGCTTTAGCTGATGTTTTTTCTACCGATCTAAGTTGCTTTTTTACTCAGGAAACCTCATCCGACAGCGAACAGTGTGTTGCCAGAAACTATAAAAGAGCAAATTTGAGAATATCAAAAGGTTTTCAGCAATACACTCTATTTTCCCAAATGCACAGCAACAAAATGAATCCCGAAATCTACGAGATCTATCCTGTAAATGAATATTCCGAAACAGTAGTGTTTTGTCATAAGGAAGAAGAGTTTATGTTTCTGCTCAACGGAAGCTTGGAAATCACTTTAGGAGATGACGTATTTATCCTGAATCCCCATGACAGCGTCTATGTTCCACCAAATACTCCGCATAGCTGGAAAAATATTACAGACAATATGGTTGTCCTTCTCGGCGTCAGTGTTAACCCGTAGTTATTGTTTTCCATATGTCGATCACAACATAGGTCAGGAATAAGTAAAACTGATGGTATTTCAATATATACGATGCATAGCATACTACAAAACAAGAATAAATGGCGTAAAATATCTGATTTCTCAAATCAAAATTCCATCTGACAGGCTCTCTGCTATAATCTTTCCTGGATTTTTTGTACTGATCTACTTTTATGTTTATTTTTACTTTCATTACTTTCTATTTGTACAAAAAACATGTAAAATAAACTTTCTTTTTAACTGTCATGCTTTCCATCAGATACTTCTCCTTAGAAATCGTTATTTTATATACCATATACTTCCATAAAGAACAAAGGCTCCACCCAGAAATTTCTCAGGGGAGCCTTTGGTGTATACATCATTTTCCGTGATCATGAATGCTGGATGCAATCCATAACTGCTCATTATCGTAGAGGCTTAATATAATTTATACTATACATTCTTTATTTTGTTATGTAATGTAAGGAAATGTTTTTGATTAGTATCTTTTTGTAGACCTATATATCGTCAAATAAACTCAACAAACAATTTTTTTACCTTTTGAAACACTTTTATAGTTATTCTCTTCTCCTTCGGTATTCATCTCTAGATTCAATTTTCCCTAGACGAACTAAACGAGATGCAATAGAACCTTGACTCCTTTTAAAATATTCTTCTATATTATCTGGTGTATAATTATGATCAAACATCTGCAATAAGATTGCATCATCTTCCTGCGTCCATGGTTTCCCCGCATTCTCTGGTTGAGATTTCTCTTTCTTTCCCAATGATGGCTTAACTTCATTTAAAACACAATACAATGCTCTCACCATCTCCACCTGATTACATATACAATCTGCTGGAAGAACTTCTCCAGTAAATGGATTCACACCTTGTGCTACTGCATTCAATATTTCAACTGCTCTTGTTATATCCATTTTTCTTTCTCCTTTCCTTTAAAGGATATACTACAATCATCTACACTATATCACAAATTATTCGCCTTCTCAATATTCTTCTCTTTTAATTTTTTCATACTAGCAAATCTCAAAAATTATAGAATATCGTTATATTTTTGTCACTCAAAAATCACATATTTAACAATTATTCTCAAGCACACTACTTTTCTTTAAAATTATGTTAACTTGGAACTACTTAATAAACTATTTCTATCGACTCATGCTTAAAACAAAAATCCACTTACAGTTATCCCACAATACAAAAGGAAGCAGGCACAATGTGCCTGCTTCCTTTTACTTTTTATTTTTCACAACAAATTAGAAAGATTATTTCTTCTTCCTATTTAAGGCAATAATACCACACAATGATAATGCTGCTGCTGCCATTGCTGTAACTGGAATAATATCACCAGTATCCGGAACATTTTTCAATGGTACTTCACCATCATCAATCGTTACAGTATCATCTGGAAGGTCATTCAGAGGAACATCTTCATCATCAATCGTTACTGTTGGTCGATCAGTAAGTGGGACTGGCTCATTACCAATTGTTGTCGTATCATCCCTATCATTATTGCTGCCGCCGCCACCGCCAGGAGTGGTTTCATCATCAAATCCAGATTCTGATATTGGATTTTTTGCTTCAACCAGTGCAAATATTGGAGCTCTGATAGGGTACTTAATAGAAGTGAAAATATAGTTTGATATTGTTTAATGTATTCTGTAATTTTCTTGGTCACATTATTATTGAAAGATGTTGACTCAAACAAACTAACCTTTTTCCATACATTCGGCAGTTTCAAAGTATTCATGATATTTATTCTACATGATTATAACGAATACAAGATTATCATATTTTTATTGCTTTTTCCTTCTTGTCAGAAAATTTCTATCTCTATTATTAAATATTAATACCCGAGAAAGCTTTTATCTTTCTCGGGTATTTGTTTCCTGCATATCAATGCTGTAGTTTTTTTCAGTATCTGAACAAAAATTTGTGAATCCAACTTTTAAAATATCTATACAAAATTGATACAACTTCAGCTCTTCTTGAATATCTTCCTGATTGCAAAATCTTCTTATAACATTTGGAATTGCTAACACCATCCCCAAAAGAAGCGATTTATTCTTTTTAATCATGGGGTCCAGTTGCTCATTGTCAAAAAAGCTGTAATCGTATAGAGCCATGTACTTTCCGCCAATTAATACATCGAAGGTCCAATCTCGTTTGATCTGCAGTGGAGCTTTTTCAAAATTATCTATAAAGATTTCCTGATAGTTTTTCATTTTTTCCTTAACAGATGAAAACACATCCATCGCCTGCACACTGTAATCTGAATTCAGCAAATCAAATTTCTTATCTTCTTGTATAGATTCTTCTAATATCCCATCAATATAAAAAGACAATATATAAAAATAGAGGTCTTTCTTATCTTCAAAATACTGATAAAAACTTCCTGTTGGGATATTCATGCTCCTAATCAAATGGTTGATGCTGATATTTTGATAGGGTGCTTTTGCAAATTCATCAATAGAAACTTCTATAATATGGTTTCGTTTTTCCTCTGGCAGATTAAAAAAAGTCTGTTTCAGCATACTGTACTTCCCTTCTCTAATAATTTTCAAAATCTACCATTGTTTTCTTTTATTATAACAAAATTTATCTGCCGGTCAAACTATTTTTTAAGAAAAAAGCTCTCTGCTATCACTTAAGGCAGTAGAAAGCTTTTCTTTGTCATTATTGATTTAAAGGAAAGTGGCAAGCACACATTCCGCCTATACACGGTTTCAGCTCCGGTTCCTGAGTCTTACAAATTTCCTGTGCAAACGGACACCTTGGATGGAATCTGCATCCTGATGGGGGATTAATTGGACTAGGAATTTCTCCTGTCAACAGCGCACGGTCTTCCTTCCTGCGGTTTGGATCAGGCTGGGGTGTGGAATCCAGCAAAAACTTAGTATAGGGATGGCAAGGATTTGCATATAATGAATCTGTGTCCCGAATTTCACATACTTTTCCCAGAAACATAACACACACTCTATTGGAAATATACCGCACAACACTCAAGTCGTGGCTGATAAACAAATAAGTTAATCCCAGTTCTTGCTGCAAATCATGCAAAAGATTGAGAATCTGTGCCTGAATCGAAACATCAAGTGCAGAGACCGGTTCATCACAAACAATCAATTTTGGGTTCAGTGCCAGTGCTCGCGCAATTCCTACACGCTGACGCTGTCCACCGGAAAATTGATGCGGATAACGATGATAAAATTCCGGACGAATTCCAACTTTATCCATCAATTCTCGAACTCTTTGCTCCAACTCTTTTTCTGAGCGATAGATTTTGTATGCTCGCAGTGGTTCTGAAATAATTTCTCCTACATTCATTCTCGGGTCCAGAGATGCATATGGATCCTGAAAAATCAACTGCATTTTTTGTCTTGCCTGACGCAGCTGATTTTTATTCATTTTTGTAATGTCCTCTCCGTCAAAAACAATACTTCCAGCAGTTGCCGGAATTAATCGAAGCAGAAGTTTACCCAGAGTCGATTTTCCGCAACCAGATTCTCCTACCAATGCCAGTGTTTCTCCCTTATAAATATCCATATCTACTCCACTGACTGCATGTACGATTTTTCCTGTTGCCTTAAACTCTTTCCTAACTCCACGAGCCTGCATTAAAACTTCAGTTTCCATCTTCTCCCTCCTTACTTACTGCAAGACATAAAACATCGAACCTGATGTTCTGCTGTAACATCCACCAAAGCAGGCTGTTCTTCCCTGCATTTCTGGGTTGCCATTGGACATCTTGGAGCGAAACGGCACCCTGTCGGCATATCTTTTAATGTAGGGACCATTCCATCTATGCTGTTGAGCCTTTGCCTAGAGTCCATTTTTGGAAGTGCTCCCAAAAGCCCCTGTGTATATGGATGCTTTGGATTTTGAAACAGTTCATGTACCTCTGCACTCTCTACGACCTTTCCGGCATACATGACATATACCTGATCGCAGATTTCCGCTACTACTCCCAGGTTATGGGTAATCATCATGATTGATGTTCCCTTATCCTTTTGGAGCTGACGCATCAGATGCAGAATCTGCGCCTCAATCGTCACATCCAAAGCGGTGGTCGGCTCATCCGCTATCAGCAGATCTGGATTGCACACCATCGCCATACCAATCATAACACGCTGCCTCAATCCACCCGAAAGCTGATGCGGATAGGCATTATATCTACGTTCCGGCTCAGGAATTCCAACCTGTCGGAAAATTTCAATTACTCTCTGTTTTGCCTCTTCTTTGCTGACTTTTTCATGCAGCAGAATCGCTTCTCGAACCTGCTTTCCCACCCGGATAACAGGATTCAAGCTGGTCATCGGCTCCTGAAAGATAATGGAAATTTTGTCTCCCGTGATTTTCCTTAATTCTTTTGGATTCAGTTTTGTCAGGTCCATATCCTGAAACAGAATTTTTCCTTCTTCTATATGTGTGGTATTGGGGAGCAAACCCATAATCGACATTGCTGTCATACTTTTTCCGCATCCGGACTCACCCACAATGCCGACTGTCTTTCCTTTTGGAATAGTGATATCTACTCCATCGACCGGAACCAGCTTCCCATCCTTACTGGAAATGACTGTTTTGAGATTCTCAATATGTAACAGAGCTTGGGTTGTATCTTTCATCTATCTCAGCTCCTTTCCCGGGCGCAATATACAATCTTTCCTTCTATAATGGTATACTGCAATTTTGCCGCCACATCTTGTGCAGGCATTCCATCAAACAGAACAATATCCCCATCTTTTCCGATTTCCAGACTACCAACCCGATGATCCACGCCTAAAACTTTTGCAGGATTGATGGTGATCATTCTTAAAGCACGTTCCGGTGCTGCTCCATATCGAACAACCTCTCCTGCCTGAATCAGAAGAATATCCTCTGACAGAATCGGTGAATCGGAAATCAGTGAAACATTGACTCCTTTTTGATCCAGCAATACTGCATCCAGCAAATCAGCACCGGTCAATTCTCCGAATCCGGTCGGTACACCAACTGGACCATAGTTAATGTCCGCATTGCTATTTTTGAGTTCATTCAAAAAATCCTTTGCCGACCATGCATGCTCAATTGTCAGATGACAATGATATTTTTTCGCTTATTGATTATCAGGCACTTGATTCTTTGCCGTCATCATATCAAACTGTTCACAATGAATTTTCAGCGGTATTTTTCCTTCCAATGCTGGAATCATCGCTTCATACTTTTCATTGTAGTCTGGCATCTTTTTTCCTGTTTTATATGCTTCTTCTTTTTCCAAGCGATAACTCTGTGCCTTTGCAAAAGTTTCATCCAAAAGTGCCGCAATTCCCATGCGGGTCATTGGGGCTTTTCCTTTTCCCCCATATACTCCTTTGGGATTCATTCCCAAAGCAATCTTCAGTGCACATGGATTTTTGATTGCCATCTTATGAATATCGTTTCCCACGCTTTTCGTAACAAACGCCTGTCCGCAAATTACGTTTCCGCTTCCCGGTGTAACACACAGCGTTGTAACTCCTGCCGATACCACACTCTGGAAATTTTTATCCAGAGGATTACAACCATCGATTGCACGCACCTGTGGCGTGATCGGATCGGTCATTTCATTCAAGTCCATTCCGTTCTGATCGATCATATCAAAACCGCCCTGATGAGTGTGTGCATCCACAAATCCCGGCAGAGCCCACAATCCTGATGCATCAATCGTTTCTTCCTCTGGCATTTCCTGCAAGGAAGTTCCAATCTGTTCAATACGACCATCCCGAATTAAAATATCTCCAACATAGGGAGCCGCACCTGTCATATCCAGAATTTTTGCATTTTGAATCAGCATACAGCTCCACCTTCCTTTTGATAAACAATTTTTCCGGCTACAAGAGTTGCCTGAACATCTGCTGTCCAGCTTTCCAGCGGATTTCCATTGTAAATAGCAAGATCTGCAAACAGTCCTTCCTGAATCGAACCGATAAGATCTTCTACTCCCAGAACTTCTGCTGTTTTTACTGTCATCATATCCAGTACGTCTGCCGGAGAATAGCCTTCCTGAATCAAACGACATCCATTCCACAATAGATTTTCTCTACCCACTCCACCAGAGGAGCAGCCAATACAAACAGGCTGTTCTTTTCCTAATGACAGGATCTTATCAATCTCTGTCTGATACCAGATTCTTGCTCCAGAATCGAACAGATCTCCTAGGATTACAGAAGCCTTGCTTTCTTTGATCAGATCTGCGACCAAATGTCCCTCATATACGCCATTAAGAATCAGCCGGATACCATATTCTCTACCAATCTCAAGAACATCAGCGATATCTGTCACCGTATTTGCATTCATCAGCAAAGGAATTTCTTTTCTCAGCACCTTAGCCAAGGCTGCATAGTCCGCATGATATTCGCTATTGCCCGTTTCCATCCATCTTTTTGCCGCGTCCAGTTCTCGTCTTAAAAGTGCGGACATCCCCATTCTGGTCATCGGCTCCACTCCCTTTGACTGAAAAGTGGATTTTACATCAGACAAAAAATTGCCCTTCACTGCTACTGTATCACGCACACACATTTGTGATGCTGTAAACCCGGTGATGTGATAGACACCCATCTGTCCAGCAAGCAGTGCCCCATTGGCAGGGGCAGCACCAAAGCTGGTGATGCCCCCCATCCAATATCGTTGCCGCTCTACCTCTCTGCCATCAAGTGCGTAGCGAACATGCAGTCCCGGATGACAGGGAGATGAGATTTCGTTTGAGTCATTCTGTCTTAAGTTTGCATAATCGGTCAAACCTACGGAGGTGAGTGGAAGAATTAATCCTGGAAAAACCTCTTTTCCAGTTGCATCCAAAACCTCCGCTCTTTCATCTGAGAGATTTTTTCCAATTTGTTTAATATATGCTCCCTCAATCAGAATATCTCCTTCTTTCAGAACCTGTTGTCCCGGAAGATGCAGATTTCCATTTTTAATTAACAGCATTTCATTCTACGCTCCTTCAATGGCATTTTATCCGCAGATTGTTTTCCTGTTATGCGTTTGCTGGTTTTACCTTACCAAGATAGTAAACATAGTTAGCACCACTGACAGGATTAAAACCTGTTAATTCTGCACGGTGAACAAAGTTAAAGTAGCTTTCGTACATTGGAACCATGTTGTAGAAGCTGTACTGCATCTCAAGCGCTTGCTTAACCAGCTCACGGCGAGCCTGTGCGTCGTATTCATTGTCGATCTTTTCCATCACTGCATCATATTCTGGTGTTTTGTAAACATAAGCACCATAATAACCATCCGAAACGTAGAAGTTAAGCATATCCTCTGTGCTGACCTGATCAGTACCAAAGTCCAGAATGGTCATCTGGCAACCGCCATCTGTAATCTTTGCATAGTATGCATTGGTGTCCAGCTGAACAATTTCAACATTGATACCGATTGCCTGCAAATCTGCCTGAACCGACTGTGCGATCAAAGCTTCATTCGAGCTGATATACAATTTCAGGGTCTCACCATTATAGTTGGACTGTGCCAGATATTCCTGTGCTTTTGCGACATCATAACCATCTATTGTCTGCAGATCAGCATAATCTCCCATGACACGCAGTGGATAAAGAGTTTTTGCTGCTATTGTTTCTGGTTCATTATTAAACATTGCCGCATTTTCACGATTAATTGCATAGTATACTGCTTTTCTTAAATTCTCATCGCTGGTAAATGGCTCTGCATAGAAGTTCAGATATTTAATGGACCAGCCAGTATTTACCTCTGCAACAAGATTTTGGTCTTCCTCTACCAAAGCCAACTGGTTTGGTGTTACGTTGATTGCAATATCTGCCTCATTATTCTGGAGAGCTACAATTGCTGTGCTGCTGTCCACTGGTGTACGAATAATTACTTTCTTATAGTAAGGTGCACCGTCAAAATAATCTTCATTTGCTGTCAGATGAACGTACTGGTCAGAACCCTGAGACTCAAACTTATAAGCTCCAGTTCCTACCGGATTCTTTGCAAACTGATCTGCTCCTTTTTCATAAGCTGTCGGAGAAACGATAAATGGACCTTCTGCCATCATTGCAAGCAGAGCAACATGTGGTGTTGCTTTTGTAATCTTAACGGTGTAATCATCCACTTTTTCGCATGCTGTATAATAGGTTGTAACATACGAGGTCAGTGGGTTTGCAAACTGCTTGTCAAAAGTATATACAACTGCGTCTGCATTAAATGGGGTTCCATCATGAAATGTAACATCTTGACGCAGATGGAACAGCACAGCCTTTCCACCATCTGTCTCTTCCCAACTTTCTGCCAGGCATGGAACCGGTGTTCCTTCATTGTCAAACTGCAGCAGACAGTCAAAGATCTGATGCATTGCATTTTTATCAACACCGCTGGAGGATGCTGTAGTCAGTGGATCAAGCGTTTCACTGGTCATATGGGAAATAAATACCAGTGTGTCATCATCTGCCTGTACTGTATTTTCTGCGCTGGTTGTTTCATTGGTTGTTTCTGCAGATGTTGTATTTTCTTCTGTCTGTGTCTGCGAAGTTCCTCCACAGGCTGTCATACTGACTGCCATGGTCAACGCACATAAGAAAGCCATCAATTTTTTCATTTTATTCTCTCCTTTTTATTTTTTATCTCTCAGCCTGACGAGGATCAAGTGCCTCTGTCAGACCATCCCCCAACAGATTAAAGCAGAGGGCAGTTAAAACAATCGCTAAACCTGGAAAAATAATCATGTGAGGGCTTTGTCTCATCCAACTGGTTGCCTCACTGAGCATATTGCCCCATTCCGGTGTTGGAGGCTGAATGCCCATACCGATAAAGCTTAATCCTGCTGCTGACATAATTAAACCTGCAACATTCATCATTGCATTTACAATGATTGGTCCAATTGCGTTAGGCAGTACGTGATGAAAAATAATATCCCGGTCTTTTACACCACAGCTTCGTGCTGCTTCAATATAATCTTGACGGACTACTGTCAAAACAACCGCCCGAATCATGCGGGTAAAGCTAGGCACACTCGCTACTACAATCGCAATCGTCATACTTTTTAGTCCACTTCCCATCGCTGCTACCAAACTTAATGCCATCAGCATATAGGGAATGCACATCAGGGCATCAATAACTCTCATAATCCAGGTATCAACCTTACCGCCAAAATAGGCTGCTGTTGCTCCAAGCACACATCCGCCAAACAGGCTCAGTGAGGTACAGACAACACCAAACATCAGAGAATACCTTGCACCATGGATGACCCTTCCGAATAGATCTCTGCCCATATGGTCAGTTCCAAACAAGTGCTCCAAGCTTGGTCCTAAAAGTCGTTCCTGCGGATTAGGTGTAATGACTGTCTGATAATCCACAATTACATTGGCAAATAACGCAAAGAAAATAATGATAATCAGAAAAATCAGTGCTGCAACAGAAACTTTGTTTTTACAGAATAGTCTCCAGATTTCTCTCCATTGACCAGGTTCTGTGTTGGTCACAATCTTTTTCTTCTTTCCAAACATTTCTGCACCCCCTTCCTATTCATATTGTGCTTTAATTCGAGGATCCACAAAAGCATAAATCAAGTCGACAACCAGCATGATCACCATAAATGTGGTTGACAGGAAGACTACTGAAAACATAGTCAGCGGAACATCCTTTGCCTTAATCGCTGCTACAATCGCATTTCCGAACCCTGGCAAACCAAAAACAATTTCTGTGATCATGGCACCTCCGAGTAATCCGGCAAAATTCATTCCCAGCTGTGTAATAACTGGAATTAATGCATTCCGCAGTGCATGTCCAAAAATTACTCTTCCGTCCCTTGCACCCTTTCCTTTTGCTGTTCGGATATAATCCTGATTCATGCTGTCCAGCATTGTGGTTCGTGTCAATCTACTGATAAATGCAGCGCTTGGTAACGCAAGTGTCATAACCGGCATTACAAAATGCTGCCATGTTCCAACACCACTGCTCGGGAGCAGTCCCAATTGTAAGGATAAAAACAACATCAACATCAACCCTAGCCAAAATCCTGGTACCGATGCCAAAAACAGTGCGATAACGGTCAGCATATGGTCAAGTAGAGAATGTTTCTTGACTGCAGAAAGAATTCCCAGTGGGATTCCAAGAAGTGCCGAAAATACTACCGATAAAACTGCCAATTTCAATGTTGTTGGAAACTTTGGTATCAAAACGCTGGTAACTGGAACATTGAAGGTATAGGATGTCCCAAAATCACCATGCAACGCATTCCAGATATACTCTCCATACCGAACCAACAATGGGCGATTTACACCAAGAGATTCGTTGAGCATATCGACCTGTTCCTGTGTTGCAGTTGGTCCCAGCATAATTCTTCCTGGGTCTCCCGGTGTAATGTTAAGGATAAAAAACACTACAAACACGATAAATAACAACGTTGGTATTACTACCAACAATCGCTTGATAATATATTTTGCCATTATTTTCCCTCACTTTTTAACCTCGCATACCTAATGCATATTCGATAAAAATCTGCATTTCTGCTGTGGTTTGGTAAAACACCTCACCCGAACCTCTATCATGGCTTCCTTTTGCCAGAACCCGAAGCAGGACATCTCCACCCGTACTTGCCTGCTGCATCGCCGCGGCAAATTTTTTTCCATGATAAGGTGGGACATTATTATCCTGTTCTCCCGTCTGAATATAAGCACACGGATACTTGGTTCCCTCATGAATGTTGTGGTACGGCGAATAACTCTTCATGTACTCAAAATATTCGTCTGTTCTCGGATCTCCATATTCTGTCACATACATCGGTCCCCGATCATCCAGACTAAAATGAAGCATATCTGTATGTGGAACACTTGCAATCACGCATTTCCACAGAGAAGGTTCCATTGTCATCAATGCAGTTACCAGCAATCCTCCATTGCTTCCACCACAGATCGCGGTGTGTTCTGGTGTTGTCCATCCATCCTGCATTACTGCCTTTGCGATATCAATAAAATCGTAAAATACATTTTTCTTGTTCAGTTTGCATCCAGCTTCATGCCACTTAGATCCATATTCTTCTCCACCTCGCAGAATGCAATGAACATATAATCCTCCCTGCGCTACCCAATCCGGGATATCCAATCCAATAAATGGATTGTTGTACCATGGAAGCTGGCTGGCGGAATATCCACCGTAACCATACATTAAAGTTGGAACTACTTTATTTGGAACTGTTCCTTCCCGATAAACTAGAAATGCCAAAACCTGTTGTCCATCTCTTGCTGTGACAAACTTTCGTTCCACTACCATTTTTTCTTCTGTTAGTTTCTGTACCTGATACACTGTTTCCAGTGTTTCTGACGCAATATCATATTTCAGGATAGATTTTGGGCAACGGAAGCTTTCAAAGCTAAAGTAAAGATTCTTTTCCTCTGGTCCGTGCTGACGACAAATGGATAAATTTCCCACACTGTCCGGAAGTTCTATTTCTCTTATCTTTTTTCCATCTTCTCCATACATCTGCAGTGTGCTTGCTGCGTCTTCCAAAGAAAGCAACAGTAACTTGTTCCCTGCCACAGCTGCTCCTTCCAGCGGGAATACACCTTCTCCAATCACTTCCTTTATTTCTGAAAAAACTCCATTCTGTTCTTCTATGAAAACAATCTTTCCCAGCGGTGCTTCTTCGTCCGTTAAGAAATAATGCTTTGTTTGGATACTGCCAATGTAATTTATCTTGGAGAAACCACTTGTTTTTATATGAATATATTCACTTTTAGGATCTAAAAAAACCAATTCTGTGTCATGATAATTCTTACACACATGAACAAATATCCCACCGTTCGGTGCTGCTTCCAACTGTAAAAACACTGCATGTCCTGGCCAGGTATAAACTGTTTCCTGTTTACCTGTTTCACATTCCCATCGAACCACACTGTTTTTTGTGCTTCCATCTTCTCTTTGTTCTGCAGTAGTGGAATAAACATATTTTCCATCTGACGACCAGCTAAACGAAAACGTTCCATCCAATTCCGCCAGTGTAATTTCATTCTCCACATCTCTTACAATCACCGATAGTCTTGCAGCTCCATCTTTTAAAGCTGAGCAGGCTACAATTTTGTTGTTTGCAGGACACGGACTAACTGCAAAAACCTGCATTCTATCATCCAGCATCTGGCGATTTAAAAGAGTTCTGATTTTTTCAAAATTGGAATGAAGCAAAACTACTTCCATACTTCCATCGCCCAAACTCTGTGAAGCATATAAAACACCGTTAGATTCTGTTATTCCCGAATAAAATGGTTTTCTTTTCTTGTTTTTGAGAAAATGAATTTTTTCCTCCAAACCTTTATTGTGAAACCATCTGTTGGTATATTCATTTTCCTGAGCCACCCAGGAAGACACCTTTACATCCTTTGCATTCTGCATATAAAGGTATGGATCCTGTACCATGTGATTTCCACACTGCCATTCCTGCCAGCATTTTTCTGCAACTGGATATTGATTGGATTCCATATAACGACCTCCTATGTTTCTCTTAACTTTCTTCCAAAATCATGATATGAATATATTCATATCGCTTTATCTTGCTAATAAGATAACACATTAACTTCCTGTTGTCAACATTGTTTTTTGTGATTATTAAAAATATTGTATTCTTGTCATTTTGCTTATATATTCAAATATTTGCAATTATTCTTCATTGTTATGAAAGATTATCCTCTTTTTCTCTTTTATATTTATTATTGATTCTCTGCGTATTTCAGCCTATATTTTATAAGACATAAGTGTAATTATTTATATTACAACACATCTTCATCCACGCTGTTTACAAGTATCTCAGCAGATATTCTCGAACCCCAAGTGATATCTGCATATACCAAGATTTTATTTTAAGCAAATATTCTTAAGTATCGAGCTGTTTGATTAAAACTGGCTAAATCATCTTGATGATTGCCCTTTGCACAAATTCTCCCGATTATATTGCTCTTACTTCGATAGACTAACTTTCCCTTCAACAAACTTCATTCTTTTACCGTATCCAATAATTTAAAATGCCACTCAAATATAAGAAATCCAGCATGAGTAATTCACAAGTTTATTTTTACGTGAATTACTCATGCTGGATTTTTTGAATAATACTATACTGAATTTATACCACGATAGGTATCATGGGGACCTCCGGTTCTGGCAAAACAACCCTTCTGAATGTTTTATCTACAATCGATGTTCCAACCAGTGGACATATTATAATGGGGAAAAAACATATTGAAAAACTCGGTCCGGAACAGTCCGCTGATTTCCGCAAAAACAACCTAGGTTTCATCTTCCAGGAATATTTTCTTTTGGACAGCTTGACTGTACGCGAAAACATTGCTGTCCTGCTAACTTTGCTGCATAAATCAGTACAGGAAATTGACAGAAACGTTAAGGATAATCTTAATAACAACGACCAATCTTGTATTCTACCAGCGTAAGCCTTAATCCACCCATAAGCGAGCGGTTGTTGAACTTTCGCTGACGATTCCTTCTTTCTGAAAAAGAGCTTTCCTATTCGTTGTATCACAGTGCCATTCAAAAATAGCGCATCGCAAATCATTTTCAAAAAAGCTTACTTTTCGTTATACAGCCCAAACAGCTTCAGGAATTTCTGCCAGAAGGTCAGCTTTGGCTGTGCTGCCGGTTCTTCTTCCGGAGCATCCGGCTCTTGGATTGGTTCCGTCTGGATAACAAACTGAACTGCCTTGACATTGGTGTTTTCGTCCGAGACAAATGAACCGATATCACTAACATCTCCAGTGATATCACTGACCAGATTATCGATCTGCTCATCGATTTCGCTATTCATTCCACTGGTTCTGTCACGCATCTCTCCGGTGCCGTCTTTCAGTTCCCCTGCACCATCATAAAAATCGGACATTCCCTGTGCCATATCGACTGTTCCGTTATATAGGGTATTGCTTCCATCTTTGAGCTTCCCGCTTCCTCCGACCAGCTGTTTTGCTCCATCCACCAGCTGACTGTATCCGTCCAGAATTTTTTCCACACCGCCTGTATAACTGTTAATTCCCTGATCCAAAACTTCATACTGCTCAACAAGCATATCGATTCCTTCGGAAAGCTTCGACAGCCCCAGCAGCATTTCCTTGAGTTGCGTTCCAAGACCTTCAATCACAGAATTAAATTGTTTATAGTTTGTCTGTAGCTTTTCTGCCCCACTCATCAGCTCTCCGACACCCGGAACTGCAGCACTCAGAAAAGTCTCTGTTCCTTTTGCCAATGCAAGATTTCCGTTAAACAGTTCCTTTACCGTTTCTAATTCTTGAATCAAGCCTCTGAGTAAAGAAACCTGCGCCTGAATTTCTTCCTGTGAGATTACTGAACTGCCGGAAGAATAATAATCATCCGTTGAGCTTTCTACCCCTGTCATTTGTGCAGGCTCTTCTGTCTGCAACTCATTCAAAGCTTCTGTATCCTCATCATTTTGGGAAGTCTTCGAAGAATCCTCCTGACTGTTTTCTTCCTGAGACGTCATATTCTGAGAAGCATCTGTGCTTTCTCCTTCAGAAGACTGTTGTGTTTCTTCTTCAGTATGCTCATCCGAGACATCCGGTAAAGGCATTGTTTCGACCGGAACATCCTGCGCTACAGGAGGTTGAACCTCCTGTTCCAAAGGAACCGGGATTTGGGACAGCATATTAATAACATTATTGAGTGCATCGATGATACCATCAATAAGCTCGATTGCTGTACCATTTCCTTGCTGCAATTTTTTCAGTCCATCTTCTCCCAGTCCTGCTTTGTACTGATCGATTCCGCTCTTCAATGTAGAGATTCCTCCAACTAGCTCACCGATCCCATCATTGATCTCATTGGATGCTTTTACCAGTTCATCGATTTGATCACTGGATGCAGAGATGGATTTCAAGGCCTCTTGGATGGTTTTCAGCGCCTCCTTTACCTTTGCCGAACCCTCTGTAAGGTCATCCGAGTTGGAATCCAGTTCAAGCAAACCATCCTGTACCTTTAAGATACCGTCATAAAGCTCCTGAACACCTCCGTCCAGATCACTCATCCCATCACGCAGGTCTAATGCTCCGCTTTCCAGATCACTGCTTCCGTTCTTTAAGTCGGACGCACCGTCTTTCAGCTCCAAGCTGCCATCATCCAGTTTCACGATTCCATCAACCAACTCATCAACCTTGGACATCAGCTCTTCGTCGTCCACTTCAATGTTTAAGGAAAGAGGGACTCCGTTGACCGCTATTGCTGGCATCTCAAAATCCTTTACATCCGCTGTAATAGCAAGATCTGCTTCTTTCCCCGGAAGGATAGTATAAGTCAGTTGCTTTTTGCTTCCGACATTGGCTACGGTTGCATCTTCGGTCACGATATTCTCACATTGATTGGTGTCCAGCGTAACCGATGCTTGAAGCGCATAATTTTCAAAAAATGCGCCGCTGCAATTCGGATTTTTGCGGATCGACATTGTGATTTTTAATGTACCGCTCTTTCCTGCGATCTCCTCTGCCGGATATTCCTTTCCATCCAGATAGTAGTGGAGCGAAAGATCCCAAGGCATCACATTTTTGGAAAGCTTTCCCTCATAGTAAAGCTTTCCCGCCTTTGCATCCACGGTGACCTTATCTCCCGAGTATTCGATCTTGTCGGTCGTAGTCATATTCCTCAGGCTTTCATAGCGTCCGTAATCGACAATCTGACCGTCTTTATCCAAATCAAAAATATTTACAACGTTGATTTCCTTTACAGAACCATCTGTATTCAAGTTGACATACACTACTTCTTCTTTTGGAGTGTTCGGTACTGCCTCGGCAGCAAGCGGCGAAATAGTCATGGAAGCAGAAAGAATCACTGCCATGACACATGCAACTATACGATTCCATTTTTTCTTTGTATCGATGTAACTCATCGTTTCTATGCCTCCTGTTCTTTTGGTTCATTTTGTTTTCTTGTGTACTTTATTTTATGTTTCGGCGGCTGAACGATCAGTCGGTCAAACAGATATAACAAGCCTGGAAGAACGAACAAAACGATTGCTAATGAGAAAATGGTTCCGCGTCCAATAAAAAGTCCCAGCTGTGCAAGAAGCTGATTGGTGGAAATATATCCCATCAGCAAACCAACTACGGTCAGTACACTACCGGAAGTCAAAATCGAAACGGTTACGTCGGAAATTGTTTGGACAACTGCCTGTTTTTTATCAAAGCTCTGCCTGTTTTCTTTATAACGGTCGGTCATCAAAATTGCATAATCGACGGTCGCTCCAAGCTGGATGGAACTGATAATCAGGTATGCAATATAGAAGATCGTCGTGTCCATAAAATATGGTACCGAGAGATTCAGCCAGATTGCAGTCTCGATGCTCAGAACCAGGATCACCGGCAAGGATATCGAATGCAGTGATACCAGCAGTACCAGGAACACTGCACCGATTGCAAGCATGTTTACTTTCAGCATATCATCCATTACCGTGTTCATCAGGTCATAAGTGCTAACTCCTTCGCCTGCCAGATAATATTCATTCGGGTAGTATTCTGAAGCGATATCCCGGATCTTCTGAATCAAATCAAAAGTTTCCTGACCTTCATAGTCAGCATTGACTGAGATTACCATTCTGCTGTAATCCTCCGAGATTAACTGTGAGATTGTTTTTTCATCCAAATATTCCAGCGGAACTTCAGCTCCTGCCAGATCCACATAAGAAATAATGTCGCTTACCTGCGGCAGTGTATGCAGCTCATTGGAAAGCTCCTTCTCTGTCGCGGTATCTCCGGCAGGTACCATCAAAACATAGGTATCGCTCTTGCCAAATACCAACTCAATCGCTGCCGTATCGTCTCCTAATCGGGTTCCTTCTCCAAATATGTGGGAAGAACCAAAATAATAGTTGTTTGCGTTGGACGCAAGATAGGATGGGATAAAGATCAGCAGAAAGATGCACACCATCGGGATGGAGATCTTTCTGACAAACTCGCCAAATCTACGGAAGGACGGGAGCAGCTGTTTATGCTTGCTCTTATCCAGCAACTTATAAACCGATAGGATAAATGCTGGCATAAATACAAACACAACAATTAGGCTGATTGCAACGCCCTTTGCAAGTGCAAGTCCAAGGTCCGGTCCGATCTTAAACCGCATCAATACCAAGGCTAGAAATCCAATTACTGTTGTCAGACCACTGGACAAAATCGAGGATGTGGATTTGCACAAAGCATCGATCATTGCCGATTGCGGATCGCTGTTTTCCAGTCGGCATTCTTCAAATCGATGGATCAGAAATACCGAATAATCCAAAGAAACCGCAAGCTGCAAAACGCTTCCAGCAGCATTTGTTACAAAGGATATTTCACCAAACATCAGGTTCGTACCGTCATTGATGACGATTGCTACTCCAAGTCCAATCAAAATCACCAGCGGTTCCAGCCAATAATTGGTGGTCACAAGCAAAACGAGCAAAACGAACAAAACAGCAATGACCGTAATTGTCTGTATTTCAGACACGGTATTGGTCGTTGCATCCGCTGTTGCTACTGCACTTCCTGCAATTGCATTGTCTCCGCCAACCAAATCCTTGATCTCTGCTACTGCTTCGATTCTCTTGTCTTCTTCTATGGTAACAGTAAACAACGCGGTATTATCTTTATAATATGTTTCCACCACTTTTTCGTCCAAGTTATCAAATGGAGTGGTAATGTCTACTGAATCATCCAACCAGGTAACAGCGCTCACACCATCGATTGCTTCCAGTTTTTCTTTATAATCGAGTGCCTGTGGAATGGTGACATTAGAAACCATGACTCGAGCGTTTGGGATTCCTCCCTCAAATTCCTGTTCCAAAACATTTATTGCTACCGTTGAGGGACTGTCGTCTGGAAGATAGTCATTGATATCGTAATCTACCGATACCATATTCTTCATAAAAAAGCTGATAATCGATAGTATTAAGAAAAAGCAGATTACTGTTTTTCGCTTCCTGACTACTATGCTGTAAAACTTTCGCATTTTTCCTCTTCCCTTCTCTTGCATTCATCTTACAGTAAACAATATTATAGATAAAAACAAGGTGGAGAAAATAGTCAAAATTCCAGATTTGTCTGAATTTTAGACAAATCTGGAATTTTGACTGACAGCACTTTTTCTATGGCCCATAATTGATAAAATTATCTTTTGCGTTTATGAATAATACATGAAATCTTCGTTAAACTATATTCAATTTTCACAACAACCATAAACAAACTCCTTTGGCTTGGAAATATGATTACTTGCTATCCTTGAAAGGATCTGCATACTCCTTCTTGCTCAAAGTATCTTTAATTTTATCTTGCTTTTTCTGCTCTTAATTTTTTATAGATTATTTTACGATGGTATTTCGCTGTAAAACAATATAATACATACCCATTTGGTATATGCTAAACTATTTGCTATAAGAAGCATACTTTTCTGTTTTTTTAGAGATTTGAATAATCTCTATTTTACCCAAAGGATGTGTCTTTGCTTAAGCCTTAATCCACACACATAGCGGGCGTTTGTTGAACTTTCACTTGTTGGCGAAAGTTCTTTGCTAAAGCACTAAAATAAAGCCTGATAGCATCTATTGATACTATCAGGCTTATTTTTATAATATATATTTATTTTTGCAGGAAGATCGTTCCTTCTACCGAATCGGCAGATTGGTATTCTCTGGATTATGTAGAACCTCTTTCAGTTCTTCTCTACTTACAAAGATACGATTTCCTATCATTTTTGCATCCAGATATCTTTTCACAAATATCCGTAATTTTTCTGCTGATGGGCAGGTATTCCTTCTGAATATCTGTAATACTAAGACACTGATATTTCTGTGTTTCTTCCACCTTTCTCTTCCTCCTTTTCTTCCACACTTTTCCCTTTAAACAGTCGAAAACTTGTCACTTCTTTTCCATACTGCTTTAATCTAGGGCTTTTGGATAATTCCCTCCCCAAACGGACTCTTTCCCCCTGTGTCAGTTCATCTGTCATAAAATAATTCTGATACACTTTGGGATTCTTTCCTGTAATAATACGATCTGCTATCTCCAGTATTTCGTCTTCGTACTCACGAAGATCAATATCTTTGTGGCTAGCATCGGATAATCTGACTTCCTTCTAAAGTTATTATTGATTTGTTCGTTCTTTTTCAGGGCAAACGAAGCAAAATCGGGACAGTTGAGATCACATCAGAAAATACTGATTCCGTAGGGGTAATATTTTGTTCCTTGGATTTTGATACAAAGAAACACAAAAGAAAAAGAGAGATGCTTACATCTCTCTTTTTTCAGATATTAAAATTTTGTCAGATTAAGTTCTTGTTCCTTCTTTTCGTAGTTTTCTTCTTTTTTGCGGCTTCCTGCTGTTCCAGCTCCTGAACTTTTTGCTGATACATTTTCATCCGTTCGGCAACACAGGCTGATTCACCGCTGTAGATGGGATTACTCCATCTATAAAGCTGGTATGATCAAGATGTACCTGTTCTTCAAATGTAATGAATTGTTCTGGATGTTCCACACCATAGACATCATGAAGCAGAGAAAGACAGAATGGCTGACTTTCTCCTTTTTCATAGCCTTTATCTTTCCAATACTCTGCAAATTTTTGAGTTGTTTGTTTTTACTGTGCTGTCGTCATCTTCTATTCTCCTTCACTGAAAATCTCGTGATATTATTATACTTCTTTTTCTAAAGTACAACGAGATATCGATGAACAGAGCATTTCATTTACTTTCCGCATTCCATCTAAGATTTTCTGTTTATCGAAATATTGTGTTTTTTCTACAAAAGAATCTTTTATAATATTCAAACTATTTACAGACATTTGCGACAAGCTCAGGTTTATATAAATTTGCCATCGTAAATTAAAATCTATATTCGTTTCATAATCTGCATCCAATGTAATACTTGCATTTTCGATCTGATTTTTCATAAGATACACTTCCGCTATCATATCCAGTAAAAGCAATAATTGTATACTATATTCTCTCATTTTCAGCTGTTTTTCTGTATCATGTAACGTAATGCAGAACGACATGTCGATTAAACCATTCTCTCTCACTTAGCTTTTCTGCATCTCCAAACTTCTCAAACAAATCTTTTAATCTGTCAACGATGTATTTGATATAGAAACCTGCTATATACTCTTTTTCTTTTGCTTGTTGTGGATAGAATTGCTCTGACCTCAAGTAACTATCTACCTTTCGATAATAGGTACCCATTGTGTTTAGAGCTAATCTTTTTTCTTGCTTACTCCATTCTCTAAAGACTGATTCTACCATTGGAAGTAAAGTAATATACGCTCCTGTATAGTTTCCCATACACACATCGTGCATAGCATACTCCAAAACAGGAATAAATGGTGTAAATATATCTGCTTTCTTGAATCGATACTCCATTTGATATGCTCTCTGCCATGGATGTATAATCATTCCCTGGATATCTTGTACTAATCTGTCTTTATTTTTACTTTGATCTGTTCCTGTTTGTCTAAAAATATCATATAGTTCGGATACCTTGCTTCCTGTTATCGCTGGATAAGGAGGAATGCACAATAAACTTTCTTTTAAAACACTGTTCAAAACTTTGATCTTCTCTTTTGTTGTCATGTTTTTCATTAGATACTCCTCCTCATAAACAGTTATTTTATATACCATATACTTTCACAATGAACAAAAGCTCCACCCAGAAAATTTCTGAGTAGAGCCTTTTGGTTATATATCACTTTCCGTGATAATGAATGGTGGAGGCGAGGGGAATTGAACCCCTGTCCGAAAATCCATCCATACATCTTTCTCCGAGCGCAGTTTACCGTTTTTGCCTTACGGCAGTTTCCCTTCCAGACGCACCGGCAAACTAGCGTATCTGGTCGGTAGACTCTGATTCATCGGCAGTACGAGACGCTCCTGCCTGACGTTCACCACTTCATGATGCCCGAACTAAAGCCGTGGTCCTCCCCAGCCGGACAGCTGCTTTAAATTAAGCAGCAACCGCCATTTCGTTGTTGAAATTTACGGTTGTAACGTTATTTTTAGCGTTTATATTTAATAAACATGGACTTTTATAGAGGTGTCCGCCTCTGCTCGCTTGACATACTTCAAAATCCCCGTCGAAAGCCTGTACGCCCCCGTATTGACAGAGAGAAAACTTAACGAATTCGCTCCTTCATGGCGCGGTCGATGGTGCGTTTTGCGTCTCGCTTTGCCATGTCGTTTCGCTTATCGTAAAGTTTTTTACCTTTGCACAATCCAAGTTCAACCTTCACTCTGGAATTTTTAAAGTACAGAGAAAGCGGAACTAAAGTCAAACCTTCCTGCTTAAGCGTTCCATAGAGTTTCAGGATTTCCTTTTTGTGCATTAAAAGTTTTCTTGGACGGATTGGATCTTTATTAAAGATATTTCCCTTCTCATAAGGGGAAATATGCATCTGTTTAATAAAAAGCTCTCCGTTCTGGATGTCACACCAGCTATCCTTGAGGTTTACCTGCCCCAAACGAAGCGATTTTACCTCGGTTCCAAACAGCTCGATGCCTGCTTCATAGGTTTCTTCCACAAAATAATCGTGTCTTGCCTTACGATTAACTGCAATTGTTTTTGTTCCCGGCTGTCTCACTGGTGCCACCTCCTTATCTCTCATATTATATCCTACATACAAAAAAATTGCAAGTCTTCTCTTGTCGAGCCAGTTGCTTTCTTTTGTTAAATTTCTTCCCGTCTTACACTGTAAAGAAGATGTTTTACCGGTCCATTATAGTAGGTTGCCATAAATTCTTTTTCTGGCTTCATTCCTACCCGCTTTGCTACCTGCTGTGAAGCAAAATTATCTTCCTTAATAATGGAACAGATCCACTCTGCATTCAGAACAAAAAAAGCGTAATTCCGGCAAGCAATTGCTGCTTCATTGGCATAGCCTTTATGCCAATGCCGATATTTCAGCAGATAGCCGATTTCCAGTACCTTTTCTCCCTCACACTCTTGCCAGGTAATCCCTGCCTGACCGACCATCTCTCCGCTTTTCTTTTCTACCATTGCCCAAAGACCAAATCCAAACTGCTTATACCGATTCAGTTGGCGTTCCAACCATACTTTTGCATCTTCCTCATTAAAGTTATGTTCATAGGCATACATTACTTTTGGATCAAACAGCATTTCTTTGAGATCGTTTAAATCAGACCACTCCATCTGCCGAAGGATCAAACGCTCAGTTTCCATAATAGATTTCATACTTTCTCTCCTTATTTACAGCAAAAATTTTATCTTTACGGCTATTGTTCATATTCCCTTGTAAATCTTCCCAAAATCAACTATACTGATCTTGCCCAAACAAAAGCGGCAAAACAATTGGGCTGCCGCCCATCAGAAAAAACACAGTCCGGTTGGTAGTCCGGGCACAGCAGCGTTTTCTCTGCTGTCAGTAACCTGCCTCCTAAGGTTGTCCGTCTGCATGGAACTTCATTTTAGGAGGAACCAATATGGACAAAATTTCTTGCAGCTTCACCGTATTTTTCGAAGATCCCTTTTGGGTCGGCGTATTCGAACGGAGGACTCCCTACAAAGGAGAAGACCTCTTGACTGCTGCCAAAATCACCTTTGGTGCGCAGCCATCCGACCCGCAGGTCTATGATTATCTTCTGGAAAACTACCGAAATCTGAAATTTAGTCCGCCTGTCAGTGCCAAACGACAGCAGCACGCCAAAAATCCCAAACGAATTCAGCGGGAAATCCACCGCGCTGTTGCAGCAAACGGCACTGGCACCAAGTCGCAGCAGGCCCTTTCCAAAATGCGGGAAGAAAACCATCTCGCCGCTGTCAAGCGAAAACGGGAACGCCGCCGTCTGGAAAAGGAAAAGTATCGAAAATAGTCCACCTGCGCTAAACAAAAAGAGGGTCTTTTCAGACCCTCTTTTTTCTATTTCAAGGTTTCTCCGATTACGCGGAATACGTTATCATATGCGATCTTATCCAGCTGACTTTCGGTAAAGCCTTCTTTGTGCAGGCGCTCCATCAGCCATACCATCTTATCCACCGAGTCGATTTCCAGATCTCCGCTAATTCCGTCAAGGTCGCCGCCCAGTGCCATACATTCGATACCGCCAACCTGATAGATATGTTTCATGTGGCGAACCATATCATCGATTCGGCTTTCACGGGACTGAATGTCTGGTGAGAGGAAGCGAGGGCTGAAGTTAAGTCCCATTGCACCGCCTGCTTCAGACAGAGCACGAATCATGTCATCGGTCATGTTTCTGGAATGTGGTGTCATTGCACGGGAGTTGGAGTGAGATGCAACAAATGGTTTATGGTTTTCCTTACAGATGCGGACAACATCCCAGAAACCGCCATCCGACAGATGGGAAACGTCCACAATAACACCCATACGGTTCATAGCATCGATCATTTCCATACCAAATGGTTTGAGTCCCAAAGCCATCTTTTGAGGATCAAACGAGTTTGGATAGCCCAGGCAGTTTTCTTCATTCCATGTAATGGAAATCAGACGGATGCCCATTTTGTACATTTTTTCTAAGCCCTCAAGGCTGCCGTTGATTCCATTGCCATCTTCTGCTGTCAGGAAGCAGGAAATCTTACCTTCTTTTTCGTTGCGCAGAAGATCCTCTTTATTTCCGGCAAATGCCGCTACATCGCTGTATTTTTTGAGGTTCTCATAGAAGCAGGTAGAAAGTGCATCCATAAAATCAGCATCGCTTGGTTTTGTAAGGCCTTTGTCCAGAAAATGTTTTTCCGGCATCAGGCACATTGCGTAAAACTGCGCAGAAAATCCAATCGATTTTAAACGCTTAAAGTCTACTGCCTTGTTGTTTTCATTCAGATCGATTTTTTCTCCATAGGCGGTACCCAGCAGGGTATCACAATGCATGTCAATAAATTTCAAGTTGTTTCCCTCCAAAAATATTTATTCAAACACAGATTAATCTGTGTTTTGTTACATGAATTACCGTTTCCCTTTTTCTTATGTTTCTTCGCTCAAATCCATTTCACGAATCTTCTGTTTTAATGGAAGAATATTGGCTGCCGAGACACTGATATGATCCACTCCGGTACGAAGGAACCACTCTGTCAGTTTTGGATCTCCTGCCATGTCTCCGCTTACCGTAACCTTAATTCCCTCCTGATGTGCATTTTGAGTGACCATTTCGATCATCCTCAAGACCGCCGGATGACGGGTATTATAGTAATCGTTAACCCTCGGGTTCTGGCGGTCAACTGCCAATGCATACTGAATCAGGTCATTGGTATCGACATGGAAAAAGTCTACCTTTTTAGCAAGTTCCCGACTCAAGATAACAGATGCTGGTGTTTCGATAATCAGTCCAATCTTGACATCCGGATTAAATTCCTTTTTCTCTTCCTTCAGCTGTGCCTTTACCTGTTTAACATAGCCTAAAATTTCTTCGAGTGTCTCTACACTGTCCACCATTGGGAACTGGATTCCCACCGGTCCATAACAGGCAGCACGATAAATGGCACGAAGCTGGGTACAGAACATTTCCGGCATCGCAAGACAGATTCGGATAGAACGGAATCCCAGTGCCGGGTTTGCATCCGGATGTCGACGGGACATATCGATCATCTTTCTTGCACCAAAATCAAGTGTACGGATTATCGTTATCCTTGCAGGGCCTTCCGGACCTTCCATTCTACGAATCACTTCACGATATGCGTTAATTTGTTCCTCTTCACTTGGCAGGTCATCACGTTTGAGATATAAGAACTCGCTTCGCATCAGACCAATTCCGGCAGCATCACTGCGCAGTACCTGTTCGATATCCAAAGGTTCTGTGATATTCGCAAAAATATCCAGTTCTCTTCCATCGATTGTACGGCTTTCTTTTCCGATCAGGTAGGAAAGACTCTTCCGTTTTTCTTCTTCCCGACGCTTTTTCTCCTTCAGACGATTGAGTGTATCCTCATCCGGATCGATATAAAGATGTCCAGAATAGCTGTCTACCGCAGCAAGGTGTCCCTGATATTCTTTCTTAACATCCATACCCACCCTTAAAATGGTTGGGATGTTTCGGTCTTTGATGATGATTGCGCTGTGAGAAGTCTCTGCGCCAAACTGCATGACGATTGCCAGCACCTTATCCCGCGGAATCTGCATGACTTCACTGGGCACCAGTTCATCCGCTACCAGAATAGACGGCTGCGAAGGTTGAAAATGTTTTGTTTCCCCATAAGTTAAGATGGTAAGCAGCCGCTGAGAGATATCCCGGATATCTGCCGCACGCTGCTTTAAATAGGGGTCTTCGATGCTGGAAAAAAGTTCGCAGAAGGTGTTAGCTGCCTGATTTACTGCATATTCTGCATTGACATGCTGATTTTGAATGACATCCAGAACATACCCGTTAAAGTCCATATCCTCCAGCAGCATGTGATGCGCCTGAAAGATCGCTGCATTTTCCTGAGAAACTTCCCGCAGCGCTGTCTGGTGCAAAATATGAACCTGACGAACTGCCTGTTCTTTCGCTTCACGAAAACGCATCATTTCTCTGGTGATGTCCTCAACCTGTTCCTTATGAACCTTGAATATCTGTCTCTCATAAAAAACCAACTGACCAATTACAATATCAGCAAAAACTCCAATTCCCTGAGCAGTCAACATTCCTTCTTTTCCCCCCTTTTTTCGCCTCGAATCCTGTCAAATCTTCGATCCTGCAATGCTCTTATTAAACATCTTTTCCGAAAAAGGTGCAAGAGCTTCTCATGTTTTTCATAAATTTAAGATAAATTTTTCTTTTTTAATTATCTATTTTTACAGAAATTCCAGAATTCTTTTCACCGTTTTTTCTTTTTCTGTTCATAACATAAAAATAGAGGTTCCTGTTGCGTTAGCTATTGACAACTTTTTCCTTGACGAGTAAAATGTAAGCGTAGGCTAACTTATTAAAAATCCCATGTTTATGCTGTTATTTTTCATTTTAAACGCATAAACATCCATTTCATGGAGGCAGTGCTATGACATTAGATCACTTAAAACCAGGAGAAGGCGGCACCATCACCGTTGTTGGTGGTCAGGGCGCTTTGCGCAGAAGACTTCTGGACATGGGGCTTACCCCAAAAACAAAAATTCAGGTTCGAAAGGTAGCGCCGATGGGAGATCCAATCGAACTTTTCCTGCGCGGATATGTTTTGACCATCCGTGCAGAGGATGCATCCAACATTGAAATCGAGGAGGTAACACGATGAGCCACTTGATCGCGCTTGCCGGCAATCAGAACTGTGGAAAAACCACCCTGTTCAATGCTTTGACTGGAAGTAACCAGCATGTCGGAAACTTCCCGGGTGTTACCGTCGAAAAAAAAGAGGGCAGCATCAAAAAGTACAAGGAAGCCGTTCTGGTAGATCTTCCCGGCATCTATTCCTTATCTCCTTACACTGCAGAAGAGGTGGTCACCCGTGACTTTCTGGTAAAGGAACATCCGGATGCCATCATTAATATTGTGGATGCCACCAATCTGGAACGAAACCTGTATCTGACCCTTCAGATGATGGAACTGAATATCCCGATGATTCTGGCGTTAAATATGATGGACGAAGTCCGTGCAAGCGGCAACACCATCCATGTCAAAAAGCTTTCCGAACGCTTAGGTATTCCGGTTATTCCGATTTCCGCTTCTAAAGGTGAAGGAATCGCAGACCTGCTGGATGTTGTGGTTAAAACCATTAAGCAGAAAAAGCCGACTCAGAAGCTGGATTTCTGCCAGGGAGAGGTACATCGTGCTATCCATTCGATTGCACATATCATCGAAGACCATGCAGAGGCCGCAGGTTATCCAACCCGATTTGCCGCTACTAAACTGGTCGAAGGCGACGAACCGATGTTCAAGGCTCTTGACCTTGACATGAGTGACATTCACATCATTGACCACATTGTGGAACAGATGGAAGAAAATCTCGGCACCGACCGTGAAGCTGCGCTGGCCGATATGCGATACACCTACATAGAAGCACTGTGCGCAGAATGTGTGGTAAAACATCAGGAAACCCGGGAACAGCAGCGTTCGGAAAAGATCGATCGCTTCCTCACCCATAAATATCTGGGAATCCCGATCTTCCTGCTCATCATGATGACCATATTCTGGCTGACCTTCTCGGTCATCGGTGCTCCTTTACAGGATCTTTTGAGTGCATGGATTGACCGCTTTACTGCAATGCTCTCCAATGTCCTCATTGCAGCCGATGTTACCCCATGGCTTCACTCCCTGATTATCAACGGAGTCTGTGCCGGCGTTGGAAGTGTTCTTTCCTTCCTTCCAATCATCGTTTTGCTGTTCTTCTTCCTTTCTCTTCTGGAAGACAGCGGATACATGGCGCGTGTTGCGTTTGTTATGGATAAGCTGCTGCGAAAAATTGGTCTGTCGGGACGCTCCTTTGTCCCAATGCTGATTGGTTTTGGATGCAGCGTTCCTGCCATCATGGCAACCCGAACCCTTTCCAGCGACCGTGACCGTAAGATGACTATCGTGCTCACTCCGTTCATGTCGTGCAGCGCAAAACTTCCAATCTATGGCATGATTACCGCGGCATTTTTCCCGAACCATGCTGCTCTGGTTATGGTTTCCCTGTATGTTCTGGGTATTGTGGTTGCTATCCTGTCCGGACTGTTGCTAAAGAACACCATCTTCCAGGGAAATTCCGTTCCATTTGTCATGGAGCTTCCTGCTTATCGTCTGCCGGATGCTAAAAGCGTTTTGCTTCACATGTGGGAAAAAGGAAAAGACTTCCTGCACAAAGCGTTTACCATTATCTTTATTGCTTCCATCGTTATCTGGTTCCTGCAGAGCTTCGACTGGAGACTGAACATGGTCGCTGACAGTGCAAACAGCATTCTCGCTTCGATTGGCTCAATCATTGCTCCTGCTTTTGCACCAATTGGATTTAATGATTGGCGTGCATCTACCGCTCTTATCACTGGATTTACTGCGAAAGAGTCGGTTGTCAGCACCCTCACTATTCTGACCGGAGCTTCCAGTGACGCACAACTGAGCGCGATGCTGACCCAGATGTTCTCTCCACTGAGTGCTTTCAGCTTCCTTGCTTTCACCATTTTGTATATGCCTTGTGTAGCTGCTTTTGCTGCTTCCAAGAGAGAACTTGGTTCTATGAAAGAAGCTCTGCTCACTGCTGCATACCAGACTTTGGTTGCTTATCTTGCAGCGCTTGTGATCTTCCAGGTTGGTTCCCTGATCTTTTAATAAAACTAAAAAGCGGTGGGATAAACCCACCGCTTTTTAGTTTCTAATCTGTTTTACGTTTTGTTCAGGAGCAGATACTGGTAAAATTTTACTATCTAATAACATCGTACCCACCTGACAAAATATAGTAGATTCCTCCCTGTGTTTGCTGTTGATACAAATGATAGTGCTCTATTTCTTCCAATAATGCATCAACTGGTTTTCGATCATTGAGCATGTCGCTTTCATCGTTTGTATCATAATCGTAATCACCATGATACAGGAACCCTTCCAGCCGTGTCTGAAAGCTCTTTTCTATCATTTCTTTTTTCTTATCAACATTAAATATCTCATAAAAGCCACAAAGTTCTGAACCAATACAATTATCAAACAGGTTAACCTCAAAATGAATCGCGACCACTTGCCGAAAAAGAATCTTAACCTTCATTAATGAACCGTCACCTTCATGGTCATAATATTTTACATTGAACGTAACAGTACTATCCTTACATTTTGGTTTGATCTTGATATCCATTAAAGACCCATCAAAGGTTTTAATTAGCAGCTTTGAGTTTGATGTATTCAAGTTTTCCCTCCATATCAGTTCCGTAGCCTTTGCGAAAAATTAAATCGATGTTTTCCTGAAATCTTCCTTTTTGACCGTTTGTCCTTTGGGAATCACCATAAAATCCTCATCAATTTTTCCTGATACCATCTTTCTTAAAATCCAGTAATCCCCTGGTACGCAGGAAATGGTTCCATGGAGCACCTGAACCAGCGGCATCATCTGCATGCGAACTTTTTCGACATCATGAACACCGGTATCAATAATATAAAACCGCTCGAATCCCCGGTAAATTTCGCGCAGCTTCTGTTCTGCCTGCTCTTTCCCAAGCTTTTGTGTTATATGTTCCAGACTTATCTCGGATTCCAACATATAATCTGTCCAACTCTGGGTTACAAAGATTCCTTTTTCCGGTCTCTCCAGCTTTCCATCTTTCTGAGAAAGCAAAAGGTCAAGACAATCTCTGCACCTTGGAATAACCAGTTCTGCATTGGTTGCGCAAAGTCCAATCGTTCCTCCCCCGCATCCAGACACACACAATAAAATCTGGTCAATATTTTCTAATCGATCAATTGTTTCCTGCAGGTAAGATTTGAGAATTTTAGGATCATTGTGCAGTTGTCTTGGCAAAAAAAGAATCGGGTCCGAAAATCCCGATTCTTTTACTGCCTGTTCAAGCTCATTTCGTAAGGTCGGACAGGATAAAAGAATCTTCCTCAACACAAACACTTCCTCTTCGGGTATACATTTTATTTGTATATCAGAATACGACACTTTTTCCATCCTGTCAAATCTATCCCAGCGCCACATCCAGAACCATCATCAGCAAAAATCCGCCCATGACGCCCAGTGTGCCGATATTGGAGTGTTCTCCCAGATGTGCCTCCGGAATCAGCTCCTCGACTACAACATACATCATTGCTCCTGCTGCAAAGCTCAAAAGCCATGGCATCAGCGGTCCGATCTGTCCGGCAATCAGTACAACCAAGATTCCGAAAATCGGCTCCACAATTCCGGAAAGCATTCCATAAACAAAGCTCTTTGTTCTGGATATTCCTTCCTGACGAAGCGGTAAGGAGATTGCCGCGCCTTCCGGAAAATTCTGGATTCCCATTCCCAGTGCCAGCGCCATCGCTGCAGCATATCCTGCACTCTGACCACTTTGTGCTGCCAGTGCAAAACTAAGTCCCACTGCCATTCCTTCCGGAATATTGTGCAGGGTAACCGCTGTCATCAGCATGGTGGTTCGTTTCCAGTTTGCCGAAAGTCCCTCTGCTTCCTTAGCTCCTGGATGAAGGTGTGGAAGTACGCTGTCCAGCAGCATTAAAAATGCAATTCCCAGAATAAAGCCTCCTGACGCTGCAAGCCATTCCGGCTGTCCGGCAGATTTTGCTTCTTCCATTGCCGGAATCAGCAGGCTCCAGATGGAGGCTGCAATCATCACCCCCGCAGCAAATCCCAAAAAGATTCGCTGGATGGATGCACTGATCTCTTTTTTAAAGAAAAATACTGTGGCAGAACCCATGCTTGTCATAAAAAATGTAAATCCGGTCCCTGCCATTGCCCATAAAATTGCCTGTGTCATCTCTTATTCACTCCTTCTTAAAGTTAGTTAAAGCTAATTTATGTGTATAGTATACTATTTTTGTATTCAAAAGTCAATGATCATAATATTTTTCACAATCTCATCGAAATTGGTGGCGAAAGCGGACAATCTGTGGTAAACTATACTTGAGATAATATGGGGTTTTTTCGCTTATTTTTAAAAAAATTCCCCACCAATACTTTTCCGAAAGGAGGCTGTGAAGCAGTGTTCAGCGCACAGCAATATATCAAAGCCACTTCGATCCAGCAGGCGCTCGAGCTGAATCAGAAACGCACCAGCGCTATTTTGGGCGGCGGATGTTGGATGCGGCTTGGAAAGAAAAACTACTCCACCCTCATCGACCTGTCCGGTCTTGGACTGGATCAAATCGAAGAAAACGATGATGAAATTTCCCTCGGTGCAATGGTTACTCTGCGTCAGATGGAAACTTCTCAGCTTTTAAACAGATACTTTGGAGACTTTTTTGTACAGATGGTTCGCCATATCGTTGGCGTACAGTTTCGAAACTGCGCTACCGTAGGCGGAAGCATCGTTTCTCGTTTTGGATTCTCGGATATCCTGACTGGATTGCTTGCCCTTGACTGTGATGTTGTTCTTGCACAGAAAGGCAGAATTTCCCTTAACGAGTATGCTCAGATGCCATACGACCGCGATGTGCTGACCCACATTATCATCAAAAAGAACGGACGTTGTGCTGCATACGAGAGTGTCAGAAACACCGAAACAGATCTTCCAGTTCTGACCTGTGCCGTTTCCATTCTGGAAAACAGCACCCGTTTTGTTATCGGTGCAAGACCACAAAGAGCAGTTGTATATGAAACCAGCACCGATCCTGAAGCTATGATCCAGAAGATTCAGGAAGAAACAGAGTTTGGCAGCAATATGCGTGCTTCCAAAGAATATCGCAGAATGCTTTCCGGTGTTCTCTGTCATCGTGCACTGGAAAAAGCAAAGGAGGGAATCAAATGCAGATAACCCTGACTTTAAACGGACGCCGCTGTACTGACGAAATCCCAGCTGATATGACGCTGTTTACCTATCTGCGTCAGAAGGGATGCTATTCGGTCAAGTGCGGATGTGAAACTTCCTCCTGCGGCTTGTGTACCGTCTGGATGGACCAGAAACCTGTTTTATCATGCAGTGTGCTTGCTGCACGCGCTGACGGACATGAAATCACCACCATGGAAGGGGTACAGCAGGAAGCAGTTGAATTTGGAACCTTCCTTGCAGACGAAGGCGGCGAGCAGTGCGGCTTTTGCAGCCCTGGCTTTATCATGAACGTGCTTGCCATGGTTCGTGAGCTTCCTAACCCGACCGATGAGCAGATCAAAGAATACCTTGCTGGAAATCTCTGCCGCTGCACCGGTTATCAAAGCCACCTGAGAGCCATCAAAAAATATCTTGCACACAAACAGAAGGAGGCTGTCAGATGAACTACGTCAATTCTGCTGTAAGAAAGAAGGACGCAATCAGTCTGGTCAGCGGTAAACCGGTTTACACCGGCGATATGATCCCGCAGAACACACTGGTTGTCAAGATTTTGCGCAGCCCACACGCTCATGCCATGATCGAAGACATCGACGTCAGCCGTGCTCTGCTGGTTCCTGGCGTTGCTTGTGTGCTGACTTATAAGGATGTTCCTTCCAGCCGCTACACCACTGCCGGTCAGACCTATCCGGAATTCAGCCCTTATGACAAATTGATTCTGGACCCGCACATCCGCTGTGCCGGTGACCCTGTTGCCATCATCGGTGCTGAAACACTGGAAGCTGCCCAGAAAGCGATGAAGCTCATCAAAGTAACCTACAAGGTACTTCCTGCACTCATCGACTATACCAATGCGATTGACAATCCAATCATCGTTCATCCCGAAGATGATTTTAAAACATTGATTCCAATTAATGCAGAACCAAAACGAAATATCTGCTCCAAAGGTGACTTTTCCTTTGGTGATCTGGATGTTGAGTTTGCTGCCTGCGATGTTGTGCTGGAACGCACCTACAACACCAAAGCAAACAACCAGACCATGATGGAACCATTCACCACCTTCACCTATTTGGATGCATTCGGCAGACTGACTGTTGTCAGCTCCACACAGGTTCCATTCCATGTACGCCGTATCCTGGCAAATGCTCTGGAAATGTCCAAGAGCAGCATCCGCGTCATTAAACCTCGTATCGGCGGCGGTTTCGGTGCAAAACAGAGCGCTGTCAGCGAAGTTTTTCCTGCAATCGTCACCATGAAGACTGGACGTCCTGCTGCAATCACCTTCACCCGTGAGGAATGTATGACCAATGGTTCCCCACGCCATCAGATGCAGATGAAGGTAAAAATCGGTGCGACCCGTGATGGTGACATCCGTGCAATCGATCTGTATGCAATCTCCAATGCCGGTGCATACGGAGAACACGCACCAACCACCATCGGTCTGGTTGGACACAAGTCCCTCTCGCTGTATGGCAGCCTGCGTGCAGCACGTTTTAGCTATGATGTCGTTTACTCCAACACCATGGGTGCCGGTGCTTACCGCGGTTATGGTGCAACACAGGGCATCTACGCGGTAGAAAGTGCTGTCAGCGAGCTTGCTGATACTCTGGGAATCGACCCGACCGTGATCCGAGAAAAGAACATGGTCCGTGAAGGTCAGATCATGAAGGCATACTACAATGAGCCATGCAACAGCTGTGCTCTGGACCGCTGCATGAAGACCGCAAAAGAAATGATGGACTGGGACAACAAAGCTGCTGTCCATACCCTTCCAAACGGACATCTTCACGGTGTCGGTGTTGCCCTTGCTATGCAGGGAAGCGGTATCTCTCATGTCGATATTGCGGCAGTAGAACTGCGCTTAAATGATGATGGCTTCTACACTCTGCTGGTCGGCTGTACTGATATGGGTACCGGATGTGATACCATCCTTGCCCAGATGGCAGCAGATATCCTCGACTGTGACATTGCAAACATTGCTGTTCAGGGTGTTGATACCGACCAATCCCCTTACGATACAGGTTCCTATGCTTCCGCAACCACCTATGTTACCGGCGGTGCGGTAGTTAAAACTGCAGAAAAACTGCGTGCTCAGATTCTGGAAGCAGGCGCTGACATTCTGGGGGTACCGGCAGAAGAAGCTGAATTTGACGGCAAACAGGTATTGGTACCGAGCAGTGGTAAATCCATTTCGCTGCGTGAAATCGGTTATATTACCTGCAATGGTTCCCGTCAGCTTCTCTCGGTGCATGAATCGCACTCCTCCCCAATCTCTCCTCCGCCATTCATGGTTGGTATGGCAGAGGTGGATGTTGACCCTCAGACCGGAAAGGTCAACCTGATGGACTATGTTGCCGTTGTTGACTGCGGTACTGTCATCAATAAAAACCTTGCAAGAGTTCAGACTGAGGGTGGTATTGCACAGGGTATCGGTATGGCTCTGTACGAGGATATTCAATACAATGAAGATGGAAAGATGATCAACAATTCCTTCCTTCAGTACAAGATTCCAACCCGTCTGGAAATTCCAAATATTCGGGTTGCCTTCGAAAGCAGCTATGAACCAACAGGTCCATTCGGTGCAAAATCCATCGGTGAGCTGGTTATCAATACCCCATCCCCTGCAATTGCAAGCGCAATCCGCCATGCAACAGGACTTACCTTCACAACCCTGCCAATTACCGCAGAACAGATTGCGATGGGACTGCTTAAAAATCCTGTTCCAGAGGAAAAATAGTTAAAAAATCTTATGATAAAGCAAAAAGCGAAGCCAAATGGCTTCGCTTTTTTGCATAAAGGGAGAGAAAAAGGTTTTTATTCAAACGTTTTCGAGAAAATCAAATTATCGTTTGCAGACACTCAGAAGATATTCTTCCACTGCCTGCGGTTCATCCAACTGCATTGCTTTCTGTTCTACTTCTGCAGTTTCCTTCTGAGACCACTGGGATACAATCTTTCTGGTCTTGAGAATCGAAGAAGCGCTGACGCTCATCTCATCCAGACCAAATTCTAAGAGCAGCGGAATCAGTGCCGGATCAGCAGCAGCTTCTCCGCACATACCAACCGGAATCTTTGCTTCTTTTGCCGCACGAATAATCGAACGGATGCTGCGAAGCACTGCCGGATGCAAAGTTGTGTACAGATTTTCCACCTTTGCGTTGCCGCGGTCCACTGCAAGGGTATACTGGGTCAGATCATTTGTACCAATGCTGAAAAATGCAGCTTCCTTTGCAAGCAGATCTGCAATCAGGGCAGCAGCTGGTGTTTCAATCATAATACCAACCTGGATATTATCATCATATGCAATACCCTGTGCTGCAAGTTCCTGTTTGCATTCTTCCAACAGCTGTTTTGCTGCGCGGATTTCCTGTACACCAGTTACCAATGGCAGCATGATCTTGATGTTCTTCTGCTCAGCACCAGCACGAAGCAGTGCACGAAGCTGAACTTTAAACAGATCGCTTTCTTCCAGACAGTAACGGATTGCACGCCATCCAAGGAATGGGTTCTGCTCGGATTCCATCTTGAGATAAGAAATCTCTTTGTCTCCGCCAACATCCAAAGTACGGATGATAACCTCTTTTCCCTGCATGATGTCAGATACTGCCTTATATGCTTCGTACTGTTCCTGTTCGGTCGGCATTGCGGTGCGGTCCATGAAGAGGAACTCAGTTCTGAACAGGCCGATTCCTTCTGCACCGTTTTCCAGCGCAATCTGAGCTTCTGCTACACTTCCGATATTGGAATAAAGCTCATAATTTCTACCGTCTGCATCCTGAGTTTTACGGTCGCGGTAAACAGAAAGCATTGCTTTTTGTTCCTGCTGTTCTTTCCACTGTGCTGTATAGCGCTTTAAGGTATCCTCATCCGGAGAAAGGATCACCTCTCCGCTTTCTCCATCTACGATTGCCTGCTGTCCATCGCTTACCTGATCGAGTACCTGAGGAATTCCAAGTACTGCTGGAATTTCCAAAGCGCGGGCAAGAATCGCAGAATGGCTGGTCTTTCCACCAATTTCAGTAAGAATAGCACTGATATTTTCCTTTTTCAGACCAACGGTCATCGAAGGAGTCAAATCCTTTGCTACCAGCACAGTTCCTGCTGGAACCGATGCAATGTCAACGCTGGAAATACCCAGCAGAAGACGGAGCATACGGGTACGGATGTCGCGGATATCGGTTGCACGCTGTCTCATCAGTTCATCATCGACATTGGAAAACATCTCGATATACATCTGGCACACAGAGTCCAGAGCAGCTTCTGCACAGCTTCCGGAAGCGATCATTTCTTCCATTTGACCAGTCATAAACGGGTCACTGAGCATCATGATCTGACCGCTGAGGATTTCCGATTCTTTTTCGCCAACTCTCCGGCGAATATCCTCTGCCATCTCCTGTGTCACTTTGCAAAAAGTATCTACCGCTTCTTTTAAGCGTGCCTTTTCTTCCGCTTCTCTCTGAAATACTACTTTGGAATAATCCAGAGATTCTTCACGGATACAAACGATTGTTCCAATTCCAATGCCGGAGGATGCACCAACTCCCTTTAACATCTTCCATATGCTCCTTTCTTGTCAGATAGCCGGGAATTATTCTCCCAGACCGGATTCAACCAGAGCGACAGCTGCTTTCAGGCAAGCTTCTTCGTTATCGCCGCTGCATTTAATTTCGATTTCACTGCCCTGCTTGATGCATGCTGCCATCAGGTTCATAATGCTCTTTGCATTGATATCTTTTCCGTTTACATTGATTGTAACGTCGCAGCCGAAAGGTGTAAGCTCTTTAATAAAGAGCTGTGCTGGACGCATGTGCATTCCCATAGGATTTACGATTGTTGTTTTAGCGGATACCATAAATTTCTTCCTTTCTTAATCTGATATAATCATCAACTATTTTGTTTCTGTTTTATTTTTCTTGAGGATGCCCAGCATCAGCATACCAACTACAGCACCTGCTAGCAGAGCGATCAAATAACCTACAACGTTGCCTACAACCGGGAATACAAAGATACCACCGTGTGGTGCACGCAGAGTACAGCCAAACATCATGCTGAGTCCGCCTGCTACTGCAGAACCGATAACGCAGGATGGGATAACGCGCAGCGGGTCAGATGCTGCAAATGGAATTGCGCCTTCTGTGATGAAGCACAGACCCATAATATAGTTTACGACACCGGACTTGCGTTCATCCGCAGTAAATTTCTTTTTGAAGAAGGTAGTTGCCAGAGCGATTGCCAGAGGAGGAATCATACCACCGATCATAACAGCCGCCATAACATCATAGTTACCACTTGCGATGGAAGCAGTACCAAATACATACGCTGCTTTATTGAATGGACCACCCATATCAATACTCATCATACCTGCTACGATTGCACCAAGCAGAATCTTACTGCTGCCGCCCATCGAGTTAAGCAGGTTGATAATTCCAGTATTGATTGCAGCCATTGCCGGGTTTACTGCATACATGAATACACCAATAAAGAATACGCCGAACAGTGGGTAGATCAGAACTGGTTTGATGCCGTCCATACTGTCTGGAAGCTTGCTTGCAATCTTCTGCAGCAGCAGTACCAGATAACCTGCAACGAAACCAGCGAGCAATGCTGCCAAAAATCCGCCTGAAACAGCACCATCTCCGGTAATGTTTGCAAACGAGTTACCAACTTTTGCAAGGTAGCCACCAACAAAACCAACTGCCAGACCTGGACGGTCTGCAATGCTGTATGCGATATAACCTGCCAGAACAGGGAGCATGAAGTCAAACGCAACACCGCCGACTGTCTTGAAGAAGGAAGCCAGTGGAGTATTCATACCAAAGTTTGCAGGATCGATGGAGTAATCATCCAGCAGGAATGCGATTGCAATCAGGATACCGCCACCGATAACGAATGGGAGCATGTGGCTGACACCGTTCATCAGATGTTTGTAGAACTGTCTGCCGATGCTTTCTTTTTCATTTTTCGATACAACAACATCTTCTGCGGAGCCTTTGTGCTCATAAACAGGAGCGTTTCCTCTTTCGATCTGTTCGATCAGCTGTTCTGCTTTGTGAATACCATCGGAAACTGGTACAAACAGAACTTTCTTACCTGCAAAACGTGCTGTCTCTACGTTTTTATCTGCTGCAACGATGATACCGTCTGCATTCTGAATTTCTTCATCGGTCAGTTTGTTTTTCACGCCGCCACTGCCGTTGGTCTCAACTTTGATGCTGATTCCCATTTCCTTGCCAGCTTTTTCCAAGGCTTCTGCTGCCATGTAGGTATGTGCGATACCGGTTGGGCAAGCTGTAACTGCAAGAACCTGATAACCACTCTTCTGTGGTTTGGTTTCCTGTGCAGCTCCGTATTTTTCAGTTTCAAAACGGTCGATTACCGAGATAAATTCTGCTTCATCTTTTGCACCACGCAGTGCTGCCAGGAACTGTGGGTCCATCAACAGTACCATCAGATGGGACAGAATCTCCAGATGGAGATCGCCATTTAATGGAGCTGCAATCATAAAGAACAGGTCAGATGGCTGGCCGTCCATTGCACCGTAATCAACACCTTCTTTAAGGGTCATAGCACAAAGGGAAGGTGCTGTTACTGTTTCAGATTTTGCATGTGGAACAGCAATACCAGCTTCGATTGCTGTGCTGCTCATCGCTTCTCTTGCCAGAATTGCCTGCTTATAAACTTCTTTGTCGCTCAGGTTTCCGCTCTTTGCCTGAAGCTCTACCATTTTTTCGATTGCATCCTGTTTATCTGCTGCCGATGCGCCCAACAGAATACGATCTTTTGTAATCAGGTCGATGATCCTCATAATTATCCCCTTTCATTTTTAGCACAATGTCTGAAGTAAAGCCATTGCTTCTTCTCTGGTTGCCAGTCCATCCGCAAATGCGGTTGCACTGCCGGTTGCCGTTCCCATCTTTAATGCCATACCATAATCTTTGCTTTCCAGATAGCCGGTCAAGAATCCCGCTACCATCGAATCCCCTGCACCAACTGAATTTTTGACCTTGCCTTTTGGTGCCTGAATCTTGTGGAACTCTCCGTTTTCATCCAAAAGAATTGCGCCATCTCCGGCCATCGAAACCAGTACATTGCGTGCGCCTCTCTGCTGAAGCTGCTGTGCACATTCCCTGATCTCGTCATCATTTGCAAGGGTTCTGCCAAAGATTTCGCCCAACTCAATATGGTTTGGTTTAATCAGAAACGGTTTATATTTTAAGACATTGCATAACAGATCTTTTGTGGCATCCACTACCACCATAATTTCTCTACCTTCCATGCGCTGCATGATTTTCTCATAAATATCACTTGGAAGACTTTTTGGAATACTTCCTGCCAAAACAAGAATATCCCCCGGCTTTAAGCAATCCAACTTTTCAAAAAGCTGATCGAGTGCCTGCTGCGAAATTTCCGGTCCCTGACCGTTAATTTCACTTTCGCAGTCCGCTTTGAGTTTTACATTGATTCGGGTCATCCCGTTTCCCAAATGAATAAAATCGGTTTCTACCCCAATCTTTTTCAGTCCATCTTCAATTGCCTTTCCGGTAAAACCAGCCAGAAAGCCCAGTGCACAGCTTTTTACACCAAGGTTTGTCAGAACGGTGGAAACATTAATTCCCTTGCCGCCAAACTGGATTTCCTCGCTCTGGGTTCGATTTACCTCACCCTTGTTAAACCGATCCATCCGGACTACATAATCGATTGCCGGATTAAATGTCACTGTATAGATCAAACGAATCCACCTCTTTGATTACTGTATATCTCGAATAGAGTTTATCCGGAAGCATATCGGTCAGGATACACGCCTTATCAAGGGAAGCAATGGTCACCGCAGCAACTTTGCCAAACTTACTGGAATCAGCCAGGATAAAGCTCTGATAGGAACTCTCGATTGCAAGCGACTTTACCGACGCTTCCTCTGTATCCGGTGTGGTGAATCCCTGTCGGACACTGATTCCATTGGTTCCCACAAATGCTTTGGTGAAATTATACCGGCTCATTGACTCCAGTGCAGATGCCCCAACCAAAGCCTGTGTGCTTGGTTTTAACAATCCTCCCGGAACGTAGACACGAAGTCCTTTTTCCGCAAGCCTTCTGGCACATTCAATCCCCGTGGTAACAAAGGTTGCCTTACTTCCGTTTAAAAAGTCTACCATCTTTAATGTCGTGGTTCCCGCGTCGATAAAAACAAAATCATCATCACATACCTGCTTTGCCGCATAGCGGGCGATCCGTTCCTTTTGCTCTACCTGAATTCCTTCCTTGGTATGAACATCCTGTTCCTGACTTTCAAATTCTCCTTCAGGAAGCATTGCTCCGCCATGAACCTTATTGATCTTACCCTGACGGCTCAATTCGTTCAAATCCCTTCGGATGGTTGCTTCCGAAGCTCCCGTCTGCTGGCACAGCTGGGCAACACTCACCGCTTTTCTTACTTCCAGTATTTCCAATATGGTCCGCAGACGCTCTTCCGCAAGCATTTTTTCACTCCTTCGTTTTTTGTTAGCTTGATTATAACACCACGTTCCAGAAAAATCAATCACTTTCAATCATTTTCAATCAAAAATAATCAACAATATTTTTAATTTATCCTCATGCACTTTGACAAAATCCCATTCTTTCCCTCTATTCCATCTTTTATTAACAGAATCGTCACAGGTATCATGATTGATTTTGATTGTTTCTTTCCAGTCAAGCAATCAAATGGTCATCATAAGAGGTGATAGAAAACTTTTCCTGACATTCCACTTCCTCTCTTTTCGTCTAAAAAAGCTGTACCGATTCGTGGTACAGCTTTTTAGACATGTTGGTATCCGCTTTCCAATGGAGATTATTGTCTGGATTATTTTATCATTGCAGTCATTGGCATGAATTAAAATCAAATAAAATTAAATTTAGACCGCAGTCCTTTTTCTCTCCAAAATCCAGACAAATTATGACAAAGATTGTCTCCTTTGGCTAGTGTATTATAGCACAACGGCCATTGATTGACAATCTTTTCACAGGTTATTTTTTTATTTTATTTGATTTTCTTTCTTATTTATTCTCATTTTGTGTAGAATCTGTTGAATGAAATCTGCCTTTCCTTCCGTATAGGCATTTCGGTCCAGAGGATATTGTTTTTGCAATTTAACTTTGAGTGTTTCATATTCTTTTACTGCTTGTGGGTGTTCTTTCAAATAATCCCGGAAGAAAATCTGCTGCTGCCACTCTTTTCCCTGATATTCCACCACATGAATGTGATGTGTTCGGGTATCTCTGTCAAAATTTCCCATCACAAAAAGCCGATGTCCTTCTCGATCATCGGATGGTCGATAAATAATCCCTTCCTTCTCCAGTTTTGGAACTAGTTGTTCCAATTTCTTGAAGTCATAGATCCCAACTGCAAAATCCAGAATTGGTTTTGCCACAATATTAGGAATGGATGTACTTCCTACATGCTGGATATCCACTGCAAGCTCACCAAAGAGTTCCTTCAACTGCTCAATAGTACGTCTGGCTTGCTCATCCCATTCTGTTTGATGGGGATATAATGTTACTGTTCCCCTCTTTAAACCTATCATGCTAACATTCCCTCCTTTGTGTTATGATAACATTGCAACATCAAAAAAGGAAGCACCATTTGGATATGGTGCTTCCTTTTTTGATGTTATAAACCCAGAATTAACTGAGCAATTTTAAAATACATAATCAGAGCAAATGCATCTACAACGGTAGTGATCAGTGGTGCTGCCATAATAGCAGGATCGCAGCGCATCATTCCAGCAATCAGCGGCAAAACAGCGCCAACTGCTTTTGCTGCAACTACAGTTACAAACATTGCCAAAGAAACGGTGAGTGCAATTTCTGCCGAATGTGGGGTGGTCAGCAGCAGTCTGAAAAAGTTAACTGCTCCAAGACCTGCTCCAGCCAGAACACCAACGCGGATTTCTTTCCACAAAACAAAAAGAAGATTGCGGATATTGATTTCACCCATTGCCATTGCACGGATGACCATTGTGCTGCTCTGGGAACCTGCATTTCCGCCGGTATCGGTGAGCATCGGAATAAAGGTAACCAGCATTGGAACTGCCGCAAATGCACTTTCATAACGTGCAAGAATCGTTCCGGTAATCATTCCGGAAATCATCAATGCCATCAGCCAGAAAATTCTGCTCTTTGCCAGAGAAAATACGCCAGTTTTCAGATAGCCGGTTTCTGCAACCTGATTTTCACATTCACAGATTTTTTTTGCTTTTTCCGGAGCCATCAGGCAGGCTACCGAAAAACGGAGATGCTCGTCCTGCATTGCCAACCAACGGGATGCTTCCATTGGTTCCATTTCACTCAAACGGTCGCTGATAGTCTGGTAGTCTTTATCCTTAACCAGGAATCCCATCTCTTTTTCGCACAGGTTCATTTCGTTTGCTTTTCCAAAATTTGTTGCCAAAACCATGTTTTTCATCATGTTCAGCGCCTCCTTACTGTCATTTTTTAGGGGACAGTAAAGTACAGCAAAACAAAACCGCACTACCAAAACGGTGGTGCGGCGATTTCTATCATTATGGCACGAGAAAAACAAACCCACAAAAAATACTATCCTCTGGCATAAGAGGAAAAACGCTGTGGGTACAGCTGTCCATCATAACAGAAATCGCTTTTGTTTTTGATTGTACTTCTACTGCAATCGTCCACAGACCTTTCCTCCCTTCCACGGATTTCTTTTTTATCTGCTCTTTCATTATACATGTGTCATACATCTTTTGCAAGAGTTTTTTATGAATTTTCTTTAAATTAGTTCAAATTTGTCCGTTTTATCGAAATATCAGTTATTTTTAGGCTTTTATCTGGCTGTTTCTTTTAATATTACTTGTTTTCTCCCATAAACGAAAGAGCCAAAGCACCCGGGCCCGCATGAGAACCGATGACCGGACCGATGTGGTTAATCATCGACTTCATAATTCCAAACTTTTCCTTTACCAATTCTGCAAGGTATTTTGCATCCTCTTCACAGTCACCATGGCTGATATAGATGGTGTCATTCTCCTTTAAGAAGCTGCCAACATGTTCTTCCATATATTTTACCAGTGTCTGGATAGACTGTTTTCTACCACGAACCTTTGCGATTGGAACCAGATTTCCTTCCTCATTGAGCTTTAAAATTGGCTTAATTCCAATTGCTGTTCCCAAGAACGCTGTGGTCTTAGAAACACGTCCACCGCGATAAAGATGCTTCAGGTCATCTACTGTTGCATACAGGCAAAAGTGCGGAATATTTTCCTTAATCCAGGATGTAATTTCCTGAAGGCTTTTTCCTGCCTTCTTCATCTGAACGCTTTTATCTACAATCATGCCCTGTGCCAGAGTTCCCACCAGTGTATCGATCACGGTGATGGTTCTTTCCGGAAATTCTTCCCGCAATTCTTCTGCTGCCATGCAGGCACTGTTATAACTTCCGCTTACTGCCGAGGTCAGCGAGATGTGCAGAATATCCTTTCCCTGCTGCAGAATCTCACGAAAACGACGGATTGCCTGATCCGGATTTACCTGCTGTGTCTTTGGCATAGAACCATTTCTCATCTGCTGATAAAATGTCTTCGCAGGCATCTCTTCCTCATGATCCGGTCCATAGGTAACACCATCAATCGTGTAATAAAGGGACAAAACACCGATTTCATTTTCCTTAATAAAACTTTCTGGCAAGTCTGCTGCATTTTCTGTTGTGATAACAAAGTTTTCCATCTCAATTAACCCCCAAAATGTTTTTCAAAACGATATCACATTGTTTATCTTACCGGAAAAGTTCCCTAAAAGCAAGAAAAAGATGTAACCTAGGTTACATCTTTTCCCTATTGCACATTTTTAGATTGTAAGATTCGGACATTATTTCCATGAAAAAAATGACGAATCGTTTTATGATACCACTTAACGGGTTTCACCCATAAAGAAGAGTGCCAGTGTACCCGGTCCGGAATGTGCTCCGATAGTAGGACCAACATCATTGATCAAAAACTCATCATAGCCAAAACGCTCTTTGACCAGCTCTGCCAGATAGTTCGCATCTTCGATGCAGTCACCATGGCTGATGAAAATTGGCTGCTTTTCACCGCGATATTTTCCGATATTCTCTTCCATTTTGTTGACAAGTGCCTGAATGGACTGTTTTCTTCCACGAACCTTTGAAATAGAAACCAGTTTTCCTTCTGGATCAACATGAAGAACCGGCTTGATACCAATCATGGTTCCAACCAAGGCAGTGGTCTTGGAAATTCTTCCGCCGCGCTGAAGATATTTTAAATCCTCAACAGTAAACAGGTGACAGATGTTCTGGATATGATCTTCCAGCCACTTTGCGGTCTCTTCCATGGTTTTTCCCTGCTGCTGCAGTTTGAGCGCATAGTCTACCAGCAAACCCTGTCCCAGAGAAGCACACAGAGAATCAATCACAATGATCTTGCGTCCTGGAAACTCCTCCATCATATTTTCTGCTGCCAGTCTGGCTGCATTGGCAGTACCGCTCAATCCGGAAGAAAAGGCGATGTGAAGAATATCTTTTCCTTCCTTCAAAATCTCGCGGAAGACTTTTTCTGTATCCTCAATGCTTGCCTGCTGTGTTTTGGTCATAGAACCAGCACGCATTTTATCATAAAAGTTTTTTAATACATCTGAACTCGGGCAACCATTTTCTCCGGTCACACCATCTATACTGTAAAACAGGGTTACCAATGGAAGCTGGTGCTGTTTCACATATTCCAGTGGAAAATCACAAGAAGTATCAGTCGAGATAATATATTCTGCCATAAATCATTCTCTCCTCTCTGTTTGGTTTATCTTTTTAATTATACTCTATTTCTAACCGTGATTCAATTATTTTTCTGTAAATTCCAGGTCCTGCTTATAATTTCATGTATCCTTTTTTGCAGAAAAAAGGGGAATTTTGCAGATAGCAAAATTCCCCTTTTACTATTTATCAAAAACTTAGCGAGGCTCTCGATTTTGTTTTGCTTGAAGAAGAACCTGATCTGCTTTCATCATCAATTCATGATAGGTCGCACCTTGTTCTGGATAGCAGGCAGCACCAACTGATAAAGATAGATTTGCGTTATACTTTGCACTAAATTCAGATGTAAAGTCGTTCTGAATTTGAACTGCCTTGCAGTTTAAAATTTCTTCTGAACAAACTCCCTGCATGATAACCGCAAACTCATCTCCGCCAATTCGTGCAACAACATCACTGGAACGAAGATGATGCAGCAGAAAACCAGAAGTATCTTTTAACAGTTGATCTCCGTTTTCATGTCCGGTATCGTTTACCTTTTTAAAGTAGTCGATATCCAAGATCATCAAGCCAAACGGAGCATCTGGTTTTTGCAAAATCTGGCGCTCCATCCAATCTTCCAAAGCTGGTCGATTGTATAATCCAGTTAAGTAATCCTGGAAAGCTTGTTTTTTCCAATGCAGTGATTCTGATTTGAGACGGTTAATATTGGTGATTTTCCCGATATAATCGCAATATTCTTCTTTTTCATCAAAAATAGCTTTCAGGACAATTTCAAACCACTCTTCAGAACCATACTTTGTCATCAGCTTTACTTCCGACCGAAGGGTTGGATTCTCTGGAGAGAGTTTTTCCAATTCAGCATAAATGCGTCGATGGTCTGCATCGTCAATATGTTCGGATTTTTTCATTGCATCCGCTGCATGCAGAACAACATTTGTTCCACCAAAAATTTCACAGTAACGATCTGTGTATTCAATGGTATCCGTTTCTCGATCATAATCGAACAGGATTTCTCCCGACATCTGGGAAAGACAGCGATATCTTTTTCTCTCTCTTTCCAAAAGCTGCAGGGTACGAACCGATAAATTTGATTCCTCCTGTGGCTTAATGGCACTCATCACCGGTTTTTCCTTGATGATATCTTCCTCTTCCTGCACTTCAGGATGTGCATATAATTGCTCGTGCAAGATATCCGCTACTGCAAAAAAGCTTTCCAGAAGCTGTGGATTAAAGGCTCCGCATTCTCCATTTGCAATCATGGAAAGTGCCTTTTCATGGCTGAGTGCTTTTCGGTAAACACGATCGCTGACCAGAGCATCATAAACATCTGCCAAAGAAACTACCTGAGCGCTTAACGGAATTTCATCTCCCTTTAAGCCATCCGGATAGCCTTTTCCATCCCAACGCTCATGATGATGGCGACAGATTTCATAGGCATGCTGAAAAATTGGATCTTCCGTAAAGAATGGGATGGACTTCAACATATCACTTCCGTAAATGGTATGTTTCTTCATCTCATCAAATTCTTCTTTGGTCAGTCTTCCCGGCTTATTCAGAATATAGTCAGGTACCGAAACTTTTCCAATATCGTGCATGGTGGCTGCCCCGGAAACAAGTATAATCCACTCTTCACTCAGATTATATTCCGGACAGATTTCCGCCATGTTTTCCAGCAAAATTTTTGTCGCTTTTCTAATTCTACGAACATGTTCTCCAGACTCACCGCTGCGAAATTCGATTACCGAGCTGAGCATATCGATGATGGATGTTTTGGTTGTCTGTAAATTTTCATTCTGCTTGCGGATTGTTTGTACCTGCTCTTCTACCAGACACTCCAGATTGCTTCTCTTTTGATACAGCTCAATCGCGTTATAAACACGTTTGCAGATAATAGCAGGATCATTGATCGGCTTATTGATAACATCAACAACACCTTTTTCAAATCCACGCATAATCGTATCAACCGCAGTTTCCGCTGTAATCAGAAAAACAGGCAGTTTTTCGATCATATTCTGTTCCGAAAGAAAATCAAGCACACCAAATCCGTCAATGTCCGGCATCACAATATCTAACAGCAATGCTTTGATGTTTGTCCCTTCCTTTTTCAGGATTTCGATTGCCTGTCTTCCACCTTCTGCCTCGATTACTTCATAATCTCGGCAAAACATCTCACACAAAATCGCACGATTGAGTTCAAAATCATCCACAATCAGGATTTTTTTGTTATTTTGTTTTTTCATACGGTTCCCCTATTGTTTACAGCAGTTAATTGCATCCAAAACCTTTTGGTAAACTGCTTTTAACTGTTCCCACTCTTGTTTTATCATATCCCGGTATCCTTCCGGACGCTGACGTACCAACTGTACAATCTGATTGGCGTGCTGACTCAATTGGTCAAATCCCAAATTGGCTGCTACTCCTTTCAAAGCATGAGCCTGTCGCTCAATTTCTTCATCCTCTTGCTTGAGGACGGCCTGTTCCAAAGAGGAATAGGTAGGGTCCTCTGGAAAGCGAAAGACAAACTTTTTTCAAAGCATCTCCATTCCAGAAAAACGTCTTAACACAGTCTGTGAGTCTACTCCAACCGACTCCATCGCTGCCAAAAAGTCCATATTTATTCCTCCTTATCATTTTTATTACACATAACAGAAAAGCAGGGTAGACATTCCGTCTCCCTGCTATCTATTGTACGTTATTCTATCGTCAATGTCAATAAAACATCCGATTCCTGTACTTTTGGCAAATTTATTCTTCTAGCAAATTAGTTTCAACTTCCATTTTTCTCAGCTGTTTGAGTGAAATAAATCCCATGACAAAAGCCAGCACCGCTGCGGCAAAGTCAGCTACTGGTCCTGCATACATAACACCATCGATTCCAATCAGCATCGGCAGAATCAAGATCAATGGCAGCAAAAAGATGATCTGACGAGTCAAAGCCAGAACCGCACCTCTGGTAGCCTTTCCGATTGCAGTAAAGAAATTGGATGTAATCGGCTGGATTCCGTTGAGGAAGGTAAAGAAAAGGAAGGTTCTGAAATAGTTTTCTGCAAAGCGGAAGTACTCCTCACTTCCCTGTCCAAACAAAGAAGTAATCTGTCGTGGGAAGAGTTGGAAGCATAAAAATGCTAATGTAGAAACAACCGTTGCAGAAATTAAAGCAAGACGATAGGTATCGTGTACACGGCCATATTTTCTTGCTCCATAGTTAAAGCTGACAATCGGCTGTAATCCCTGCGAAATACCAATGATGATGGAGAAATAAATCATGTTTACCTTAGCGATAATTCCTGCACATGCCAATGGAATTTCGCTTCCATAAGCAGATTTTCCGCCATAGTAAGTAAGGGTATTGTTCATGGTAATCTGAACCACCATCATTGCCAGCTGGTTAAAGCATCCTGCCAGACCAAGCGATGTAATCTGAACTACTCTTTTTCCTGACAGTTTCAGATCGCTCAACGAAAGCTTCACCGTTTTCATGTGGCTTAAATATACAATTACCATCAACCCCGAAACAACCTGTCCGATTGCTGTTGCCCAAGCGGCACCTTTCATTCCCATGTCAAATCCAAAAATGAACAACGGGTCCAAAACAGTATTAATGATAGCACCAACCAGCATACACATCATCGAATATTTCGGGCTGCCATCTGCTCGAACAAGGTTTGCACCACCGTTAGCAATAATCAAAAATGGAAATCCCCACAGGGTAATGCCGGTATATTCCAGCGCATAACCCAAAACATCCGGTGTTGCGCCAAAAAATCGCATCATTGGTTCCAGTAATATAAAAGAAAATAAACTCAACAGAATACCGCTGAGCAGCAAAAGTGCCACCGCATTTCCCACAAAATGTCTTGCGCGTTCTTTATCTCCTGCACCCATGCAAAGATTAAAATTGGCTGCACCGCCTACACCAAACAGCAGACAAAGAGCCACACATACTGTACTCAAAGGAAAGGCAACATTGGTTGCCGCATTTCCCAGAACCCCTACACTGTGTCCAATAAAAATCTGGTCTACGATATTGTATAAGGCGCTGACCTGCATGGCAATGATGCTTGGTACTGCAAATTTTAACAGAAGCTGCCCGATTGGCTGCGTTCCGAGGATATTTCCCTGTTTGTTTTCCATCCTATTTTCTCTCCTTTTCCCGATTGTTAAACGCAATCGCCTGATCCGATAATCTTTCCAGAATAAAGAGTAATTCCTCTTTTTCTTTTCTCTGCATGGATTGTGTTACATTTTCCCAGAACGCTGCCTGCATCTGTTTGCACTCCACAACAAAGCTTTCTCCTTTGTCTGTTACTTCCAGGATATGGGAACGCGCATCCTGAGGATCTACGCTTCGTACAATCATCTGCTCACTTTCCAGTTTTTTCATCACTCTTGTACCAAGCCCTTCATCAATTCCCATCTCGGTACAAACCTTTTTCTGGTTGCTCCCCTGATTGTGATAAATATACATCATAAATCGTACTGCCGCTGAGCCCATTCCGCGGCTTTTCAGCATTCGATTCAGATATTTGCGCTCTTCCCGATAGAGGGAAGAAAGATATTTGCTGAAAAGATTGTCTACCAAAATCATTCCTACCTTTATCTCCATTTTTTTCGTAAAAGATCATAACAGACAATAATTGACATGTCAACTATCTCTCGTCGATTTTGGTTGACATGTCAATTATTTTGCAAAATCTCTCAGCTCTTTGGCATTTTTCCCAAAACGAAATGGTCTCCTTTCAGAGGAATAACCATTCTAAAATCGTTTTCTTTTTCTGTTTTTCGTGTTATACTGAGGTCAGAAGAATTGAAAGGAGGAATACCATGACCCGAGAAGAAATTTATGCTTCGATTTACACTCACGAAGAAATTTACCGACCACCGCAGGAAGACAGCAGTGCCTGTCTGGAAGTTGCTTTGGGATGCAGCTGGGGAAAATGTAAATTCTGCGACTTTGCAAAGGACAAGTTTCAGATTCACCCTATGTCCAAAATTGAATGGAATCTGCGCATGTTAGGACGTCTGGATCCAGAAAAAACACGATTGTTTTTCTTAGGAGAAAATGCATTTGTCTTAAGCTTTGAGCAGCTGTCCAAGATCATCGAAATGACCCACACCTTTATGCCAAATATACGCGAATTTTCGATGTATGCCCGCATTGATGATGTCCTGCGCAAAACACCAGAAGAACTCAAAAAACTGCGGGAAATGGGGATCTGCGATCTTCACATCGGTGTAGAGTCCGGCAGCGATCCTATCCTTCTAATGATGAACAAAGGTGTTTCCTCCTTTGATATGATCCAGGCTTTCAAAAAACTTGATGATGCCGGCATTGGATACTACATTACTATCATTCTTGGGCTTGGCGGAAAAGACTACCGCAACCTTCATGCCCTGGAAACTGCCCGTCTGCTCAACCGCCTGCATCCAAAATGCATTTGGGCGTTAAAATTAAAAGTTTGGGAAAACACCCCATTGGAAAAAATGATTAAACGGGGAGAATTTACCCCTATGACCAGCTATCAAATTCTGTTCGAGGAAAGGATGCTTCTGGAATCTCTGACCCTGACGGATTGCTTCTTTATGGACACTACCGTTATGGATCGTTATACCATTCAAGGATTCCTTCCAGAAGGAAAAGAAGCGATGCTGCAAATGATTAATCGGCTGTTAGGTTAACTGACAGCCGATTAATTTTTGCACTATTTTTAGATATAAAATTTATAAGTACTTACAATATTTGTCAAAAAATGTCGAACTTCTCTTCTTTCTCTGATACAATGAGATTATCAAAATATTCCAGTAAAGGAGAAGTTTTGCCTTGAAATCGTTCTTTCGTCTGTTCATCTGCTGCTTTCTGTCTTTTCTTCTTTCTTTTCCTGTTTGTGCCGACTCGTTTACCGACTCCTGCTCTTCTGACGAATCTGGCTCCCTGCGTGAAACATATAACCTCAGTTCTGCCTCTTCTCATCTTGCCGAGGTCGATTTTCCTGCAATGGAAGATACTACCGCTTTGAGCGTCTCAGATCTCACTTCTCCAGGTGAAATCATCTATGCTGTTCAGGGTGTGGAAGAGGTCAGCGTTTCACTTTATCGTTCTTATGCTTCCTTTGTTGTGGAATATCCTGACGGAAAGCTGGAATACAACGTTCTTCCACCCGAAGGAGAAGAATATCACATCCTGCCCCTCTGGCTGGATGAAACAGATGACTCTGTCTATTGTCTGAGCAACGGTAACTATTATCCTCTCTTTTTTGACTCATTGCAGCAAAAAATTCTAGTCTCCGATGAACCTGTCGTTCCAAAACCTGAACTTGTGATCTATGGACTTAAAATTATGGAATCATCTGATGGTATTTCTTTCCAAGAAGTTGATTATGAAAGAACCTATACTGGTCGTTATGTAAATTCCACTTCCGACTTTTTATTTGATGAAACCTTTCATGCTTCTCTTTCTCCTTCATGCCGCTATTTAAAAATTCAAATCAAGCAATTTTCTCAAATTCAAACCCGATCCCCAAGTGGAATGGTCGGTTCTACAGATATTGTTACCCCTTACAGTGCCATGATCCGAAAAGTTACCTGTACCGGAGAAGACCTGCCGCTCAATACTGATGGCGGTGCCGATCTCCCAAGCGGCGAAGAGGAAAATACTTTTTATGGAGAAAAAGACAAAGAAACATCCTCTTCCAAAAGTTCAACCTCTTCCAAAACAACCTCCTCCAGTAGTTCTGGAAGCAAATCATCTTCCGGAAGCACCTCTTCCTCTATTGAACATTCTTCCAGTACCAGCACCACTACAAGCGATTCCAACAATTCCAGCACATCCACTAGCTACACAACCAACTACTATTATTTCAGCTTTTCCCCAGAAGATAAAGCTGCCTTTGAGCAGGTCATGCAGCAGATGGGAATTGAAGCACCGGCAACTTCTTCCGAATCCGACAATACGGATTCGGAAATTGTCAGTGCTGACAATTCGGTTTCGGCAGAGATTGTTTATGAGGAGCAAACCATAGGTTCCTCAGAGTCCGGTGAAATCACGACAGAAGAACAGCCCTCTGCTCCAGCTCAAGCGCAAGAAAACGATGATCGGATCATCTACATCGTTGTAGTTGGCATCTCCATTTTAATCATACTGGAGATTATCCGCATCCTGAAACCATCCTGGAAAGCTTCTGGAACAAAGAATGATTTTGATGAGGATGATGATATTTAAATAAAAAAGGTATCCCAATTGGGATACCTTTTTTCTGTCATTATTCTTCTTCTGGAGCTTCCCAGTTATGGTAAACTTCCTGAACATCATCATTGTCTTCCAGCATATCCAGAAGTTTCTGCATTTTTTCGCAGAGTTCTGGATCATCGATCTTGGTATAGGTGGAAGGAACCTTCTGGATATCTGCCTCTACAAAGGTATATCCTTTTGCTTCCAGAGCTTCACGAACTGCGCGGAATTCATTTGGATCGCTGGTTGCAGAGATTTCGATGACACCATCGCCAAATTCAAAGTCTTCAGCACCTGCTTCCATGCAGTCTTCCATGATCTGATCTTCGGTATATTTGTCATCCTCATTATCGATTACGATAACACCCTTGTCGCTGAACATGAAAGAAACGCATCCGGTCTGACCGAGGTTTCCGCCGCATTTATCAAAATAGTGACGCAGATCACCAGCAGTTCTGTTCTTGTTATCGGTCAGTGCCTCAACGATAACTGCAACGCCGCTTGGTCCGTAACCTTCGTATACCATATCAACATAGGTATTCTTGTCGCCTTCACCAGCTGCTTTTTTGATGATACGATCAATGTTATCGTTTGGAACGTTGTTTGCTTTTGCTTTTGCAATCAGGTCACGAAGTTTACCGTTGTTGAGAGGGTCTGGTCCGCCTTCGCGAACTGCTACTGCCATTTCACGGCCAATCTTGGTAAAGATTTTACCCTTCTGAGCGTCTGTTTTTTCTTTTTTACGTTTAATATTATTCCACTTGGAATGTCCTGACATAACTCAATCTCCTTTTCTGAAAACGTTGTCCTCTTTTTTCGGCATCATAAGGCCGCATAAACCGAATCCATTTTAGCACAATTTTTCCCATGATACAAGCATTTTCGAAGGAATCATTGCTCTGTCCACACTGATACATATGGATAAACTTTATGAAATCCGTTTGTTCCCTGCTGGGAAGCAAAGATCAAATAGCCAAAACTGATGGTTACTACCAGAACAGATGCCAAGAAAACCATTTCTTTCTTTTTCTGGTTGTGCGTATTTTTTGTCCGTTTAGATGCTGATTTTGCCCGCTTTTTATCTACTTTTTCTACTTCGCTGGTTTGGCAGAATGTGCAGACCAGCTTTGGAAGCAGTACCATTGCATACATAAAAAGATAGATTGAAAAGCGTTCGAGAATCATGTGATGGGTACTGAACACATACAAGATCAGCACATAAAACGAGGAATTAATCAGGATTCGATTTTTCTCATCCTGATTAAGCAATCTCTTTCGGAAAAACCATACTGCAACAAAATAAATTGCTGGAAAGATCACATAACGTTTTCCCAGACCTGCCCAGTAGTGCGAACCGATATAGCCGGCATAATTTTGAAACAGATAATGGGTCAAAAACTGTGCTGCTTGCGTGCTGAACAGGTAAATCGGGAGAGAAATCGCTGCAATCACACCGTAGATTCTACCATCAACTTTCCAGTTTAAAATCCAGTAAAACGGAAGCAGGAAGAGCGCCGAAATGTGAAATGCAGAAGCCAGCAGAACCACCAGAACAAACAAAATCAATTTGCGTTTCTTTAAAAAAGGAAATGCCAGCAGGCAGATTGTCGCTGCGATGGACTGCCGAAACAAATTCATGCTATGTGCAAAAAACTGCAGTGTCAGATAAAGATATGCACCCAGCCATGGTAGAGGAGAATATCGCTTGAGAAACCAGAACACGATCACTGTTAAAATGATATTTACAACAAACAGAAGCATCCGATAACTTAGCCCCAGTTCCCAGCACAGGTGGGTGAAGATCGAATAGCCGATAAACTCACGTCCGACATGATCTGTAACAAGCTGCTGGATCGATAATGGTCCCAACTGCTCATAGAGGTTTTCATAATTAAAGTAATCGTATCCTATTCCATAGCGGAAGGTTGCAACAAAAATAAAAATCAATGCTGCTGTCATCAAAAACAGATTTTGAAGCTGTTTTCGATTCTTTTCTAAAAACTCTCCCTGAAGCGGAGAGGTCTGTTTCCAGAGCAGCGAACCTGCACATAAAAAGGCTGCCATTCCAAAATAGATTGACAAAACGCATTCCCTTCCTTTTTTCTTGATTTTTTTATTATAGCGAATTTTCGTGAATTTATCAAACATCCATCGTAAAATCTCATACATTTTGACCCAATTTTTAACATCCTGTACTATTTGCAGTCATCGTATTCTCTAAAATTTTTTTCGTTCTAAACTTCACTACTCTATTGTTCTATTCCAAACAAAGTGTTAAAATAATGAAATATTTTTATGCTTTGTGTCAAGTTTCTTTAAAATGTGTTGACACAAAAATTGATTTTGAAAGGATGGGTATTCTTGTTTTCCAAAAAAGACCTTCAGCGCCTGATTATCCCGCTGATCATCGAACAATTTCTTGCCATCACCATCGGTATGGCCGATACTGTCATGGTTTCCAGCTGCGGTGAGGCTGCTGTTTCCGGTGTATCGCTGGTCGATGCAATCAACATTCTGCTGATCAACATCTTTTCCGCTCTTGCCACCGGCGGCGCCATCATTTCCTCCCAGTACATTGGTCGTGAAGAACCGCATAAAGCTTGTGAAGCTGCCAAACAGCTCGTACTTTCCGTGTTTGTTCTGTCTATGGTAATTGGCGGAATCTGTGTTTTTGGCGGACCACAAATTCTGGGACTGATTTATCATGATGTTGAGCGTGCGGTTATGGATAACGCTGAGATTTACTTTTTCCTGACTGCGCTTTCCTATCCTTTTATTGCTCTTTATAATGCCGGTGCAGCATTGTTCCGTGCTATGGGAAACTCCAAAGTTTCCATGACAATCTCCATCATCATGAACTGTATCAATGTTGGAGGAAACGCAATTTTTATCTTTGGATTTAACATGGGAGCTGCTGGTGCAGCACTTGCAACCTTGATTTCCCGTATTGTAGGTGCAATCTTCATTTTGATTCTCTTAAAACGTCCTGTCAACATTATCCATGTTGACTCTTACCTTCACTTGGAATTTCATCCTCAGATGGTCAAAAATATTCTGGAAATCGGCATTCCAAATGGTCTGGAGAACGGAATGTTCCAGCTTGGGAAGATCATTGTTCAGGGTATGATCGCCTCTTATGGAACCGCTGCCATTGCTGCAAACGCTGTCTGCAACTCGATTGCCGGCTTCCCGATTATCCCTGGTACTGCAATTGGACTTGCTATGGTAACCGTAGTAGGACAATGTGTGGGTGCACAAAGATATGAAGAAGCCAAAAAATACATTGTCCGTCTGACCGGACTTGCCTATATCTTTATGTTGATCCTCAATATTTTGATTGCTGTTTTCTGCGGACCGATTGTCGGATTCTTTAATCTGTCAGCAGAAGCAACCTCCACTGCAGAACAGATCATGCTCTGGCACAGCCTGTTCTGTGCGGTCCTTTGGCCAACGGCATTTACGATGCCAAATGGTCTGCGCGCTGCAAACGATGTGAAGTTTACCATGACCGTTTCTGTTCTCTCCATGTGGATTTGCCGTATCTGCATGAGCTACGTTTTTGGAACCATGTTAGGAATGGGCGTTCTGGGTACATGGTTTGCAATGTTCCTTGACTGGGTATTCCGCATCATTTTCTTTGTCGTTCGTCTCCAATCCAACAAATGGCAGCACCGTGAACTGCAGCAAAAACTCTCTGCTCAAGGATAACTAAAAAAAGCCACCGATCTTGATAATCGGTGGCTTTTTTTACTGGTTTTGTTTTTTAACAAATTTTTCTGTTTGCTGCTGATCCAGCACTTCCAACGCAAACCAGAAGGTGCTTCCCTGATTTTGTTTGCTTTCTACCCCATATTCAGCCTGATGCTGCTGGAGAATGTTTTTTACAATACAAAGCCCAAGTCCGCTTCCCTCTGAAGCAGAAGTTCTGTTTCCCTGCTCGATCCGATAATATCGATCCCAGATACTGGAGATCTTATCTTCTGCAATACCCGGACCATTATCGGTTACTCTCACAAAAACTTTTTTATCCTGTACAAGCTGTTGTACCCGGATTTTTTTATCTTGTCCTGTGTGGTTGATTGCGTTGCAGATAAAATTATAGATTACGCGGCTAATCTTTGTTTGATCTGCTCTTACCCACACCCTGCGATCCTTCTCAAAACTAATTTCCCACTGTTTTTGTGCTGTCAATTTTTGATAATGATATACTGTCTCCTGCAATAAATCAGTAAGACAAAAAGTTTCAAGCTTCAAACGAGGCACTGCCTCTTTCATTTTGGAAAGATCCAAAATATCGTTAACCAGCATAGAAAGACGATTTGCCTCATCTATCATAATCTGAACATTTTCTGGTGTATTCTCACCAGGAATTTCCTGCATCATCTGCGCATAGCCGATCATCATAGTAAGCGGCGCACGCAGATCATGAGAAATATTTGCCAGAAGTTCTTCCCGGTTTTGTTCAATTTCTGAGAATTTCTTTACTGCGCAGTTAAGCGACTCTCCAAGATCTTTCATAGAAGAACAACCTTGTACCGGAAAACAAACATTAAAATTTCCCACAGCCAGTTCCTGAGCAACTTCCTTGTACTGCCCTATTTTGCAGTTAAACCTCGTTTTCAGGAAAAGACAGCCTGCAAGCGCAAGCAATAATAATGTTATAGAAACAAAAAGCATCTGAGTCCACATTACATCCAGATTAATCTTGTTTTGCGTGATAATTGAACGCATCAAAACCAAAAGCTCTGTTCCATCTTTTTGTTTTACCAGTTGAGCACAGGTAATCATCCTGCATGTATTGGAGTCTTTATAAAAAGCCGAATCTGTTTCTTCATCCGATTCATCCGCAACATCAAATTTGGTCAGGTGTTCCCACATGATTCCATTTTCTGAAACCTCATCCTGATACAAATCAATCAGCTGCTCTGTTGTGTATTCTGCAAGAGAAGTTTGTTTTGTATTCAAACGGTCCACTCCATTTGAATCAACAATTCTGACTTCTATACCGGCAGATTGAATCTTCGAAATGATTTCATCCAGATTATTTTCGTCAATGTTGTTTGACACTTCCACTAATGCGGATTTTACCATGTTCTTCTTTAAGAATTGATAAACATCGTCCAGAAAGAAAAGCTGAGCAAACCAGGCCATCAGCAACACGCCGATGAAAAACACCAGGACTGCCGCCAATCTTTTTTGGGACAAAAGGCCATGAGTATCCATGGTCTTTACTGTGCTTCAAAGCGATAACCAACACCGCGCAGGGTAACGATATAGCGGCTGTATTGGCCCAAAGCTTTTCGCAGCAATTTAATGTGTGTATCCAGGGTACGGTCATCTCCAAAGAAATCATATCCCCAAACATCATTGATCAGTTTTTCTCTGGTCAATGCAATTCCGCGGTTGCGTACCAGGTAGAAAAACAGCTCATATTCTTTTGGCGAAAGCGAGATCTGTTCCCCATCTACATACACCATTCTTCCAGTAAAGTCTACCTTCAGTCCTTCAAAGGTAAGGATCTCTTTGCGTGGTGCAGAATAACCGCTGCTTCTCTTAATAATTGCCTGCACACGCAGCATCAATTCTTTCGGAGAAAACGGCTTTGTAACATAGTCATCCACACCCAGTTCAAATCCATGAATACGATCGTATTCTTCTCCCCTCGCGGAAAGCATCAGCACCGGAATTTGAGAAAACTTGCGGATTTCTCTGCATGCTGAAAAGCCGTCCAATTCCGGCATCATGACATCCAGTATCATCAAATCGAATTTTTCCTGTCGGCATAATTCGATTGCTGTCATTCCATCCGCAGCTTCTTCTACTTCGTATCCTTCAAATTCCGCATACTTACGAATCAGGACTCGAACTTTTTCTTCGTCGTCTACCACTAAGATCCGATACATTTTTCATCCCCCCAAATGATTTTGCCGCGGGAAAACGGCAGTTTCTGATTCCAAAAGAGAATCACTCCCAGCATAATCCTGCAAATTTTATCCTATCATGAATTTGTGACGGTAGAATGAACAGAACAAGGACTTTAAAAAAGATTAAAGATTCTGTATGTTTCTTGTTAAAAACAACAAAGACTTCCCGGCGTTTTTTCTGTACTGCCGAGAAGTCTTTTGTATTTTTTCTGTATCTTACGGGTTATCCTCTTTGTCCGAATAAGCCGCTTACACTATCCCAGAAACTGCCATCTTCATCATCTTCGCTGCTGGAAGATGTGCTGCTATCATTTTTCTGAATCACTTTTCTTCCACCGGATGTGCTGCTGTCACTGCTGTTTCCTTTCGCTGCCGAAGAAAGAGAAGAGGATCCAGAAGAACTGGAAGAAGAGCTGGAATCCGAAGAATCATCGGAATCTGTGGTGTTGTGATCATCTTCCTGAGTTGCTGAAGAAGCGCTTCTGTGTAGAATACAGGATGATGGAATATAGGTTTCCTTATACCAGCCAGTTGCTGTGGATGGACAGTTTTCTGTCGCAAGGTCACCGGATTCCGTACAATACTGCATTGCCTTTACATTTTCGGAATAGGTGAAATCTTTTGCTTCCAGTCCTTCATGAATTGGGAGCATCAGATTCTTCCAGAAAATCGGGGTCGGATAGGTGGAATAATAGATTTCTTCCTGAATATCGTAACCCATCCAGACACCAGCAATATAATATGGAGTAAAGCCGATAAACCAAAGGTCAGGGTTATCGATAGCAACTTCCACACCGTTAACATACTTAACACCGGTGGAAGAACCTGTTTTACCTGCGGTGGTAATTCCAGTTTCACTTTTCAGATTTGCTTTTGCACCGGTACCCTGTGTTACAACAGTCTGAAGCAGTCGGTTGAGTACCGTTGCGGTTTCTTCCGATACAACTCGAACCTGTGTGGTATCTTTTTCCAGGACAATGTTTCCTTCCATATCTGTAACCTTGGTATAGGTATATGGTTTTACATATTTACCACCGGTTACAAAAATCTGGTAACAGCCTGTCAATTCTTCCAATGTCATACCGGTAGTCATACCACCAAGTGCCATTGCAGAAAGGCTGGTTGCATCCAGTTCATGCAGGGTGCTGACCTGGAATTTATTCTTCAGAGTATCATAGCAAACCTGCGGGGTCAAAATATTGACAATCTGCGCTGGAACGGTGTTGATAGACTGCTGGATCGCATACTGAACTGTCATTGGCTGGTGAGTATAGCTGTTTGAATAGTTCTGCGGCCACTGGAATGTTTTTCCGTTTTCGGTCAGAGTCAGCGGCTCATCAACAAAGGTAGTCGACCAGGTAATCAGGTCTCGTTCAAACGCATTGAGGTAAGCCGAGATCGGTTTCATGGTAGAACCCGGATGACGCTGCGACTGAGTTGCACGGTTAAACAGTCGGTTGGAAGTCTTTTCGTTGCCGCCGATCATGCCCTTTACACTTCCGTCCGGAGCAATAACGATTGCTGCTGTCTGCGGATATTCCGAGTTGTTCAGCGGTGGGAATGTGGAGGAATCAGCATAGGACGCTTCCAGAGATTTCTGTACTTTTGGGTCCATGGTCGAATAGATGCGGTAGCCACCGCTGTAAACCATATCGGTAGCATAAGCACGGGTATAGTTGTATTCTTCCTGAAGGTCGGTAATAACATCCTCGATAACCTGGTCAGTATGCCAGTCGGTCAGAGCGGTCATACCATCCGAAGTGGATTCCACTTCTTCTCTTTCAGCAAGCTGTACATCATAATTTACCCATTTTTCATATTCGCTTTGTGTCAGCATTCCGAGGTCACGCATTTCGCCCAGAATATATTCACGGCGTTTTGCGTTTTCCTCCATACCGGTACCCCATCCATACGTTTCATTGGTGGTTTCACGCAATGGATTATATTTGGTCGGAGCGTTTGTAATCGCAATCAAGGTTGCCGCCTCGGCCACATTGAGTTCACTGATATCCTTATTAAAGTAGAGCTTGGACGCACTCTGGATACCGTAACACTGATTGGAAAAGAATGCAACGTTCAGATAGGTTTCCATAATCTGTTCCTTGCTGTAACTCTTTTCCAGCTTCAATGCAGTAAAGATTTCCTGAACCTTTCGTTCCGGAGTAACCTCATCATTACCGGTCAGGTTCTTGATTACCTGCTGGGTAATGGTGGAACCACCCTGAATTCGACTGGAGCCACCAAAATAGCTCAGGGTCGACTTGATCGTTCTAAGCCAGTCAACACCATGATGTTCCCAAAAACGCTTATCCTCCGCAGCAACCGTTACGTTGACAATCATCTCCGGAATTTCATCATAGCTGACCCATTCACGGTTCTGACCGGAATACAGTTCCTTAACAACAGTTTCTTCCTGTGTTTCCGGGTCTGTGACGTAGATATAGGATGTATTGTTGAGGTTTACTTCGACATTGGAAAGATCGACAACCGGCGCTCCCTCCAGAGAGTTGAACACATAAAGTGCCATTACCGATACAACGATCGAACCGGTAATAATTCCAATAAAGATCAGAATGGCAAAAGTGCGGCCCAGTCCTCGAAAAAACCTTCTGACCGGTCCCGGACGTTTTGCTGTTTCCAAACAAATCCTCCTCCTTCTATGATTCGTTCTCCGCTTCCGGTATTTGCGGAGATGGATTTTCATTCGTTTGCTGTACGACATTTGTGACTTATATGTACACGCTACTTATTATACCACAATAAAAGTTAAAAATCTTAAAATTTTGAAAAAATTAGGAATTTAGCTAAATTCACAGTTTCTTCTCCTGTAAAATTTGTAAGTTTCCCGTTTACTGTATAAATTATCCTGAGTTGGACAAATTAAGGATAGTATCATAATCGTTCTGTCAGCTTACGATGAAACCATAAAAAAGAAAGGGTGCGCTCTATTGAGACAAAATATCCTGCTTACCTGTGCCGCACTGACTGCGGTATGCATCATCACCGCATTTCTTCTTACTGTTTCCGATCTGAGCGCTTCCCAACCTCCTTCTGAGGCTCCAGGCCAAGAAACCAGTGAGCAGATGTCGGATGTCCCTCTTTCTCAGACAATTGGGGAATCTGACAGTAAATCCATCTCACCGCAGTACTATCTGCGGGAATACGATGGAAAGATTGCTGTCTTCCTTCCGGATAAAAATGTTCCGGAAACTGTATTTGAAGTTTATACCTCCACACTGCCTTCCTATGACCGTGGTCAGCTGCAGCTTGGAATTCCCATCCAGAGTTATGAGGAGCTTGTGAAACGGATAGAAGACTATATCAGTTAATGTTATTCTTCTGTTCAAATGGTTACCAAATTGTAATGGAACTTTCATCGGAAAAGGATGATTTTTTTCTTGCCATGGAATATAATAGAGATATAGAAAAGATTAACCCAATGAAATGACGAGACGAGGCGATTCCGATGAACTTCAAATTTGCGCACAATAATATCAATGTACTCAATCTTGATGAGAGCCTTGCCTTTTACAAAGAAGCACTTGGTCTGACAGAGGTTTCGCGAAAAATCGCGGAGGACGGCAGCTTTATCTTAGTTTACCTTGGTGATACCTCCACTAAACACCAGTTAGAGTTGACTTGGCTTAGAGATCGCCATGATCCTTATGACCTCGGCGACAATGAAATCCACATTGCATTCACCACTTCTGATTTTGAGGCTGCTCATGAAAAGCACAAAGCAATGGGCTGCATCTGTTATGAAAACAAAGCAATGGGAATTTACTTCATTGCCGACCCAGACGGCTACTGGCTGGAAATTATTCCAGAAAAAAATTAGACTACTTTTTTCTCCATAAAATTATTCTCCTAACCTAACAAAAAAGGAACCCGTTTTGGGTTCCTTTTTTTGTATCTGCACGCAAAAAATAAGACAGGATATTCTCCTGCCTTACTTTTTACCAAAAACTATTCAGCTTTTGGAGCGCCTACTGGGCAAACACCAGCGCAAGCGCCGCAATCGATGCATTTGCCAGCGTCGATTTCGTACTTATCAGCTCCTGCGGAAATAGCGCCTACTGGGCACTCTGCTTCACATGCACCGCAGCTGATGCAATCACTGCTAATTTTGTATGCCATAACGTAACACCTCCATTATTTTATGTTCCTTCTTTAGGACAACGTACAAGCGTTCATCCTGTACATCCCTATTTTATCACATCATAAAAAAAAATCAACCAATATTCAAAATTTATTTCCGCTTTTTTGTTTGCCTTTTCTCTTATTTTTTATACAAAATAAAATGTTTTGTGATATTTTGTTCTTTATTTCTTAGTCAAAACATCCACAAAACATCACAAAAGGACACCAGAATCATGATGTCCTTTTGTATGGAGTTTATTTGATTTTATGCTAGTTTTCCAGCTTTTTCAGCTCTTTTTCCTGTTTGGCATCCGCATAATCTTCCTTCTGCGGACGAGCATCCTTGAGCACGCGAACCGCTTCTCGTTCAAACACCATTGGTGCACCATCGCTTGCCTTGTCCAAGCGAACCTTTACCAGTCCTGTAAGCAGGCTGATTTCGGTTACGGTACCTTTTCCTTCGCTGGTGGATACATAAGCCCCTACTCGTGGTGTAATGCGGATCAGGTCTTCATATGCGTTCTGCTCATACTTTAAGCAGCACATCAGTCTGCCGCAAGTTCCGGAAATTTTGGTTGGATTTAAGGACAAGCCCTGCTCCTTTGCCATTTTGATCGATACTGGCTGGAACTCTCCGAGGAAGGAAGAACAGCAGAATGGTCTGCCACAGATACCAAGGCCACCCAGCATTTTTGCTTCATCGCGCACACCGATCTGTCTTAATTCGATTCGTGTCTTAAACACCGATGCCAGATCTTTTACCAGCTCACGGAAGTCGACCCTTCCATCTGCTGTAAAGTAAAACAGGATTTTGTTGTTGTCGAAGGTGTATTCCACATCAACAAGCTTCATATCCAGTTTATGCTTTTCAATTTTTTCCAAACAAAGCTTAAAAGCCTTTTTTTCTTTTGCTTTGTTTTCCTCAATATGCTTGCGGTCTTCCTCTGTCGCAATTCGGATTACCGTCTTGAGCGGTTTTACAATGCCCTCGTCGTCAATTTCACGATTTGCAATTGCAACCTCACCGCACTCGATTCCGCGTGCAGTTTCTACAATTACCTTTTCTCCAATTGGCATCTGTACTCCGTTTGGAGAAAAATAATAAATCTTGCCCACCTGCTTAAAGCGAACACCAATTACTTCGGTCATGGTTTCCTCCATTCTATAACGAAAAATAGATAAACATTTTATTCTGTCAATTTTGATTGCTATTCAGAAATCGACTTTACCGCAGCACAAAATGCTGCTGCAACCAGCGTAAGGCTTACATTCTGCGATACCTGCCAGGTTGCTTTATCTATTATATCAAGAATCTGCACGGCCTGCAATGTGGTCAAACGATTTTTCACCTGCATTGGGATATCGGAATAATTACCAGGGACGGCATTTTTAAAGCGGATCAGCTCCCAAAAGTAAGAACGAATCTCCTGAAGATACTGCAAAAACTCTTCTCTTTTTTTGTTTCCCGTATACTCCTGTAAACAGCAAAGCAGCTCAAACTCCTGCCCTGCACAGATAATTTCTGCCGCATGTCTTGCGCTGCAGGCAAGCTGAAGTTTTTTCTCGTCCCGCAAAAGCTCCAAGGCTTTGCCAATATTTCCTTGAGAGAGATGCGCTGCTTGCTCCCGCTGTTCAGCAGTCACCGAAGCATCCGCAAGTGTTTCCAATGCCTTGGCACATTCCTGCGATGTACAAACGCTGATTGGAATTACTGCTGCTCTGGAAAGAATCGTCTGTAAAATGCGGGCACGATTATTACAGGTCATGATAAACACGACCTGTGCCGGTGGTTCCTCAATAATTTTAAGCAGTGCGTTTTGTGCCTGCTCGGTCATATTGTGGATATTTCGAAGGATGTATACCTTATACTCTCCATCATTTGGACGGATATAAGCGGTACTGCGGATCTCACGGATCTGATCAATATGAAACGCATTTGCCTTGTTATCCGAAGATACGATCTCCACATCCGGGTGGGTATCGGACAAAATCAGGCGGCAGTTTCTGCACGCTCCGCAGGGACGGTTTTCCCTTTCCTGCTGGCACAGAACAGCTGCCGCGATCATTTTGGCAAAGGTTGTTTTTCCGCATCCATCCTCTCCTTCAAGCAGGATTGTATGCGGCAAACGCTCGTCAGTTATAAAATTGACGAGCGTTTGTTTGGCTTTATCATTGCAATAAAAGTTATTCAGCAACAATCTTTTTCTCCTGAACGTGTCTCAGTTAAGATTATACTTTCTCGAAACGTTCAACGTCCATTACGAAGATAGTTGCGCCGCCGATCTGAACTTCTACCGGATAGGTTGTGTACATACCAACACCATAAGAAGCAGAAGATGGAACCATCTGTTTACGTTTCTTGGAGTGATCTGCGATGATGGTGATAACTTCATCTACCTTTTCATCCTGAGTACCGATCAGGAATGTGGTGTTGCCCGAAAGGAGGAATCCACCGGTAGTTGCAAGTTTTGTTACAGAAAAGTGATTTTTGGTCAGCGCGGAAGATACCTTTGCACTGTCGTCATTCGAAACAATCGCTAAAATTAATTTCATATATGTAACCCCCTCTGCACAAGTAGAGCTTCCATTGCTACCTGGCAAATGTTTTTTAACTGGAATATCAGCTGCCTGAATCTTCCGTACTCCTATTTTACCACATCTATAACAAAAATACCAGAGTTTTTTAAGATTTTTATAATTTCTTTGTGCAATCTTTCCCCAGGCATAACAAGTGGTATTCCAGGCGGACAGGTAATTTTGACCTGTGCCGCGATTCTTCCTTCTGCTTTTTCCACCGGGACACTCTCTTTCGGGGATAAAAATGCTTCCCGAAGGCTCATAACCTTCTCTGATGGCACTATTGGAAATGCGGTAAACGGCTGGTTTTGAATCAAAACCTCGTCAAGCAAGGCTCCTGTTCGTTTAAAGTCCTCTTCCCTGTTAAACGGAGAAAACAGAAGGACACATCCGCTGTCGCTCAAATATTCCTCCATGATTTTGTGTTTTCTCAGCAGTTCACGAAAATTCTGTGCATCCCATCCTGTTCCGGCAAGCGGGAGCGTTAATCGCATCGGATCGCAATGCTGCGGAAGGACAAAGCCCTTCTCCCATGCTTTCTGTCTTAATTCCTCACATCGTGTCACCGTCTGCTGGATTCTTTCTGCTCCGTCCTGCATCAAAAATGCAGCAGTGCTGTCCATCGAGAGCATAATCAGATAGTTTGGACTGGTCGAACCAAAAACGGTCATCGCGCCTTTCATCTGAGGACAGTATTTTGCATCGGAAGTGTGTAGGAGCGCCGCCCCAGTCAATGCGGGCATGGTCTTGTGTAAAGAGTCACAGCAAAGATCTGCTTCCAGCTGCATCGGGTGATATTCCTCTTTCAAAAAGTGAAGGTGTGCACCATGTGCATTATCCACAAGCAGCGGAAGTCCATATTCATGAGCGATTTGAGCAATCGAGCGAATATCACTCATTACACCAAAATAGTCCGGGGACGTTACATAGACCGCACAAAGGGAATCCAATGTGCCCTCCTTTTTTTCTTTTTCAAGAACGTTGCGGATTGCATCGGGAGAAATCTCCCCGATCAGGCGTTCTTCCTGCTTTCTGTTCGGATAAACCCAGACTGGTTCCAAACCTAACAGTGCCATTGCGTTGACTGCCGCAGCATGGATGTTTCTTCCTGCCAGGATTCGTCCTTCCTTTTTTGCCACCATGCGAAGCATTGCCTGAATGCACAAGGTAGAACCGCCGGCACTCATTACTGTTCCTTTTGTATCATAAAGTCGGGTAAAAATTTCTTCCAGCTCTTTGAGCGGTCCGTCATCTTCAAACAGGCTGTCCGTACCTTCCACCTCGGTTACATCATACGCCATCAATTCCCCAAATGGGCTGATAGATGCTCCTTTATGCCCCGGCATGTGCAGTCTTACATAATCCTGACGGATATACTCATCCAATGCCCTTTTGAGCGGTGTATTATCTGTCATCCTCGTTTGCTCCTTCCAACAATTGGATATTTCTCAAAATCGTCTTTTTTCCGCGATAGTTATATGCTCTCGTTTTGAGCAGTCTCTCTGCTATCTGAGCATCCAGTACCGCTACGGCAGATTCCAAAAATTCCGGTACTGGTGTCAATACTTTTGCCTCTTGGTTCATCGGGCAGACATCATTGCAGATATCACATCCCCAGATAAGCCCCCCATCCTGAATCTGCCCGATTTCCCAATCTGTCAGTTCTCCTTTTTTCTGGGTAATATGGGAGCGGCATCGTTCCAGACAGACACTTCCATCCGATTGAAGTGCCCCCTGCGGACAAACTTTTTGGCATTTCCCACATCCAATACATTCTCCGGGATTCAGTGGCTGGTCCGGCTGTAAAACAAGATCGGTGACAACCTCACCAATAAAAACATAACTTCCATATTTGGGGTGCAGGATCAGCCCATTTTTCCCCCGTCTGCCCAAACCTGCGTGGAAAGCTGCGCTCACTTCTCGAATGGGGGAATTATCGGTAAACGGCTCAAATTGGTTTTGTGGAAAAACTTCCTGCAAAGCTTTACAAAAACGATTGAGATACTCTCCTGCAATCATGTGGTAATCGGTCACCATCGCATATCGAGAGATATTTCGCTCTTTGTGCTCCCCTGTATAATATGGAAACAGGCACACCAGCACAGATGCTGCGTCCTGTGGAATTCTCTGTTTTGCCCTGCACTCCAGACACGGCAAAATCTGCTCAAAAGAACAGATTCCAAATGGAAACGCTTCCTTACCTGACAAAATCTGTGAAGCGATTTCCTTTACTTTTCCGGTTGGTTCCATCCTGATTTCATCCTTTCCTCTTCTGTTATTACTTTAGCATATCCAAAAGCCTGCTGCAAGTTCTGCTTTTTTATTAGAATCATAGGGAGAAAATTGATTTCAATCTTTATCCGCACCGGAATTTATGCTACAATAAGGACAGGCTATTTTTTTAACCACAAATCCAATACAGGGAGGATTTCTGTTATGAATATCAGCATGTTCGATATTCTTGGACCGATCATGATCGGTCCTTCCAGTTCTCATACTGCCGGCGCTCAGCGTATCGGTAAGGCAATGTACAATATGATCGCAGACAAGGAACTGACTTCGGTTCACTTTATGCTGCATGGTTCCTTCCACCTCACTCTACGTGGTCACGGTACCGACCGTGCACTGGTTGGCGGTGTTCTGGGAATGAACGCAAACGATCCACAGATCAAAAATTCTCTGCAAATCGCGCAGGAAAGAGGCATCGAAGTTTCCTTTGAAGGCGCTGACCTCGGTGATGTTCATCCAAACACCGTTCGCATCATCGCAAGAACCAGCGACGGCAAAATCGTTTCTCTGATGGGCTCCTCGATTGGCGGAGCAAATATCGAGATTGTGGAAATCAACGGAACCGCTGCTAAATTCTCCGGAAAATATCCGGCTGTTGTAATCAACCACACCGACCGCCTTGGCATTATCAGCCATATCACCTCGATTCTTGCAATCAATCAGGTCAACATCGTTACTGTTCTCAACTCTCGTGAGAACAAAGGTAAATCTGCTGTTACCATGATCGAAACCGATTCTCCAATCAGTGCAGCAGTAAAACGCGAGCTGGAAAGCATGTCTGCTGTCCACAGTGTTGTAACGATGGAACGCGTGATCTAAGCATTTATCGACCTTAATCCATTTTTCGAAAGGAACGTTTATTATGTACTTCTCTGCCAAGGAAATACTTGCTCAGCTTGATGGCACAGACATGCGCATCTGTGACCTGGTAATCAAAAACGAAACCGAAATTTCCGAGATCAGCCGTGAAGAAATTTTTTCGATGCTGGAAGAACGCTATCAGATCATGTACAATTCCGCTCACGATGCTCTGGAAAAAGAAATCCGTTCTCTGAGCGGACTGACCGGCGGCAGCGCAAAGAAAATGTGGGAATACTACAAAAAAGGCTCCAGCATCTGTGACAATACCATCATCCGCGGTGCAGCCTATGCACTCTCCTGTCTGGAAGTCAATGCATCGATGGGACTGATCGTTGCTGCTCCAACTGCCGGTGCATGCGGTATCCTTCCAGGTTCTCTGCTCACCGTTGCAGAAAAATATGACATCCCACATCAGCAGGTTCTGGAAGCTCTTGCAACCGCGTCCGGTATCGGTCAGCTGATTGTAAAGAAAGCTACTGTTTCGGGCGCAGAAGGCGGATGTCAGGCAGAATGCGGAAGCGCTGCTTCGATGTCTGCTGCTGCAATCGTTGAAATGCTCGGCGGTACTCCTGCTCAGGCATTTGATGCTGCTGCAATCGCTATGCAGAACATTATGGGTCTTGTTTGTGACCCGGTAGCAGGACTGGTTGAAATGCCTTGTGCAAAACGTAACGCTTCCGGCGTTGCAAACGCTCTGGTCAGTGCAGACCTTGCACTCAGCGGCATCTTCAGCGAGATCCCATTTGATGAGGTAGTGGAAGCAATGTACAAAGTCGGCAAAGCATTGCCTTCTTCCCTGCGTGAAACCGCTCTGGGCGGTGTAGCTACCACACCAACCGCTCTTGCCATGAAGGAAAAGATTTACGGCAATCAGGAGACATCCTCCTGCACCGGAAATTGCGCTTCCTGTGGCGGCTGTAACTAAAAGATCATCTCTTTTTTGGGTCCTGTTAACGCAGGACCCTTTTTTATAAGTTATTAACGTAAGTTTTTACATTTTTTCTAAACCTTTTTCCTAAACCTTGCAGCAAATAATATAAAATATTTACAAAAAACTTTATTTTTATTGTAATTTATTTATTGAATTGTTATACTTATATCAGAGTTTCTTTTCTTAAAGCTGCAAGGAGAATCAGTATGGAACATACAACACACTATCATCCTTCCAAAATCGTCATGCGGGTAATCTAAACACTACTCTCGGTGTTGTTGGTCACTCTAACCTATGATTATCTGCTTGGTGGACGCAATGCCTGTTTTGCCTGTATCGGAGCGGTTTACGCTATGGGCAATCATTTCCACGAAGGATTCAAATTTGGATTTAATCGCTTTGTCGGTACATTATTCGGGGGATTGATTGTAATTCCATTCTACTGGCTCTACTACCATCATCCCCTTGGAATTCCAAAAGAATTTTACCTTGTTCTGGGACTTTTATGTCTGCTTTATCTTCACATCTTGTCCGGAGCAACTACTGCCATCCAGCCGGGAGCTGTTATTTATTTTGTTGTTCTATTTACTCAGCCGGTCAATACCTACATCGGCTACACCATCGCCCGCGTAATTGACACCGGTATCGGTGTTATTTTCAGTCTGGTACTGAATTTTCTTCTTCCTTCTAAACTGGATAAACGAAACGGATTTGATTTTTCGCACACCTTTCAGCGCTGGTTTAAAAGTAACCAGCGCCCTCCAAATGAACGATATCCGGTCGACCCGGAACCGGAAGGCAATCCGGAACAAAGCTATGAAAAAAAAGGCTCTTAAAAGAGCCTTTTTTTATTGTCTCTTTTTCATATTGGAGTGAGGATGGGATTCCATCGCTTGACAGGCATGGGACTCCATTGCCTCACAGGCATGGGACTCCATCGCCTGGCAGGCATGGAGGTAAAGTTCATCCATATTGTGGATCTGATTGGTGCTCTGAATCAGCGCTCCCTGCGCATTTTCGGGAAGGGTGAGAAAAAACTGTTTTGCTTTTGCATCTTTTGCCAGCAGATCATTTAAGTTTTTCAATCAAATCATCGCCTTTCTAAAAGCTGGTATCAAATCTTTCCTGATTAGTATACGCACCTTTTTTTGCGGCATACAAAAATCAAAACAAAAACTTTTCCTTTTGTTCTTCTTTCTTTTTCTGATCGAAGCATGGATTTTCCGCACCTTTTCTCCCTGCAATTTCTATACTGTAATAAGCTCGTGATTTTGCAAGGAGGTCTTCGTTATGTCTGAAACTGCACCGATTCGTTTTTTTCTGGGCTCCAATTCCCCGCAGGGATTTGTTTCTCGTTTTGATCAGCTGGATTATGCTGATCCACAGTGGCATACCTTTTACATCAAAGGAGGTCCCGGATGTGGAAAATCTTCCTTTATGAAGCGGCTTGCTACTGTGTTTGAAAATCGCTGTCCATTGATGGAACAGATTCCATGCTCCTCCGATCCGGATTCTCTGGATGCGGTCATCTTTCCGGAATGGAAAGTCTCGATTGCAGATGCTACCGCTCCTCATGCATTGGAACCAAAGTATCCCGGACTTTCAGAAAGTATCCTGTCCTTTGGCGATTTTCTTGATCCATTAAAAATAAAACCTTATGGAGAAACCATACGTTTGATTTCCCAGACCACTTCCAAAAATTACTCTCAGGCAATCGATTGTCTTGCCGCTGCTAAAAGCTTTTTGAACGACTCCCATCGCATTGCATTGAGCAGCTTAAATCCGCAAAAACTAAATGCTTATGCAAAACATTTTTCCTATAAAAACTTCCCGAAAAAGTCCGGTCGTGGAAAAGAAAAGGTCCGTTTTTTAAGCGCCATCAACGCAGAGGGAATTGTAAGCCTTGCTTCCACTGTCCGCTCGCTTTGTCAGGATATTTGTTTTATCTCTGATGATTGGGGTGCTGCATCTTCCCTGTTTCTGTCCGCTCTCCGCTCTCATGCGATGGAAAACGGTCAGGACGTCATTACCTGTTACTGTCCGCTTTCACCCCATACCAAAATCGATCATCTGATTTTACCGGAACTTGGTCTTGCTTTCCTGACCGAAAATCGCTTCCACGACCTTTCCGGACTGATAGATCAGCCTACGTTGATCAGCCAGCGCCACATTCATGCAAAACGTTTTCTGGATCTCGATTCTCTGCGCCGACATAAAAAGAGACTTTCCTTTAATCAAAAAGCCGCAACCCAGATGATTGCACAAGCTGTATATCTGTTATCAGAAAACAAAGAACTGCACGATCAGTTGGAGCAGATTTATCTTTCTGCAATGGATTTTTCCATGATGGACGATGTACTGGAAAGTGTGGTTGCACAGATGATTGATTTTAAGATTGCCAGAGAAGGTTCTTCCCTGCTGTAAGGCAGCTGTACTTATGACACCAATTCTGCTATACTGAAAAAAGAATTGGTGGTGTTTTTATGCAGGAAAATCAAAATTTTGCAGGAAAGGCTTCGTCTTATCAAAAAGGCCGTTCTTCCTATCCCGATCAACTAAAATCTGTCTTGCACACACTCGTTTTTCCCCATACAACTCATCCTCAGGCTGCTGATATCGGGTGTGGAACAGGAATTTTTTCCCGTTTGCTGATTGATTGCGGTTTTCACGTATACGGGATAGAACCTGCCCCTTCCATGCTTTCCTTAGTGGCAGAAGAGCTGGACTCTCGGCTGTTTACCCCTGTTTCAGGCACTGCGGAAGATATTCCCCTTTCGGACAACAGTGTTGATTTGGTTTCCTGTGCGCAATCCTTCCATTGGTTTGACAGTGTCTCTTTTAGGGCAGAGTGTGACCGGATCTTACGACCAAACGGTAAAATTCTTTTGATATGGAACACAAAGGACACTGATTCCCCGATTATCCAAGACTATCAGGAAATCTGTACCCGAATTTTAGGAAGACGGTTTTCAGGATTTCACAACGGGTTAAACCTTAGTGGAAAAGAAGTGCTTTCCTTTTTCCATTCGCATGAACATACCCTTACTTTTTCAAACGACCAATTTGTATCGATGGAAAAGTTTCTCCATTGGTGTCTTTCTTCCTCTTATTCCCCTCAAAAAGATGACCCATGCTATCTTTACTTTCTGGACGAATGCAAAAAGCTGTTTGTCCGCTACTGTGTTTCTGACAAAATCCTGATTCCCAGCAACACCATTGTTCATATCGGAAATTAAAAAAGCAGCTCCAATCGGAGCTGCTTTTTTATTAGTCTTTCAAAATCATCTTGTACATGTTGACATAGTCGCCAGCAGATTTGTTCCAACTGAAATCGTACTCCATTGCTGACAGCATTGCTTTTTTCCAAAGAGGTTTGTTTCCAAACAGTCCTTCTGCTCTCTGGATTGCACATAACATATCGTGTGCGTTGTATGTCTTGAAGGTAAAGCCGTTTCCGTTCTTGTCACCCATATCGTGGATGCTGTCTTTCAGACCACCGGTTTCGCGAACAATCGGAAGGGTTCCATATCTTGCTGCTACCATCTGTGCCAATCCGCAAGGTTCGCTCTTGGACGGCATCAGGAATGCGTCTGCACCGGCATAAATCTTCTTGGAAAGACTTGGAATAAAGCCGATCTTGACGGCAACTCTGCCTGGGTAACGATTCTGCATCTCGCGGAAGAAGTTTTCGTAAACTTCCTCACCGGAACCAAGGATTACAACCGAAACATTGTCCCTCATCAGATCATGGAAGATATATTTAACCAGATCCAGACCTTTGTGAGAAGCCATACGGCTGACCATACCGATCAGCATACGGTTTTCATCCGGCTCCAGTCCCATCTCTTTCATCAGTTCCAGCTTGTTTACTTTCTTGTCCTCGATATGTTTTGCATCATAATTCTTATAGATGTTTTCATCGGTCTTCGGATCATTGTCTTTGATATCAATTCCGTTGAGGATACCGATGACACGATCGCCTTTGATGTTCAAAATTGGGTCCAGACCATGTGAGAACCACGGATCATGGATTTCCATCGCATAGCTCGGGCTGACGGTATTGACGATATTGACCTGCATAATCGCTGCTTTCATCATGTTCAGGCAGCCATTATATTCCAGTACCGGATGCTGATATTCTGGAATTCCCAGAACATCCCAGGCAATTTCCATGCCGTACTGACCCTGATACTGGATGTTGTGGATGGTGAATACTGTCTTGATTTCATGATATTTTGGAATGCTGCGATAGAATGTATTAAGATAAACCGGAACAAGTGCAGTGTGCCAGTCATTTGCATGAACAACATCCGGATCAAAATCAATGTAGTTGATCATCTCCATTGCTGCCTTGGAGAAGAACGCAAAACGCTCTGCATCATCATAATATCCGTACAGGTTATCGCGTTTAAAATAATATTCGTTATCCAGGAAATAGTAAACAACTCCCTGATGACGGATCTTGAATACACCACAGTACTGATTACGCCATGCCAGCGGTACATTGAAGTTTCTTACAAACTCCATTTTTTCTCTGAACTGCTGTGGAATATTTTTATAAAGTGGAATTACAACACGGCACTCGTGTCCCAGATCACACAACGCTTTTGGAAGAGAACCTGCCACATCTGCCAAACCGCCGGATGCGATAAAAGGTCTTGCCTCACTTGCTACAAACAAAATTTTCATTCACTGTGCCCCCTTCAGATACGCTTGATTTTGAAAAGGGAAGTCCCTTCCTTGGATGACAAGGAGGGACTTCCTGCATCTTTCATTTTATACTGCGGTACCCTTTTTAACAAAGAATGGATACTCTTTGCATCCAATCAGGGTCTTGGAATCGCGAATCATAACATCCTTATCGGTAACAACGCAATCAAGTACGCTCTTTTCACCGACATAAGTTCCCTGCATCAGAATCGAATTTTTAACAACCGCACCCTTGTCAATCTTAACACCACGGAAAATAACCGAATTCTCTACTGTTCCTTCGATGATACATCCGTCTGCAATCATGGAATTCTTTGCACTTGCATTGATACCATATCGAACTGGAACTTCATCTCGTACTTTGGTGTAAACCGGACGTTCCGGTGGGAACAGCTGACGGCGTACATCTGGATTCAGCAGTTCCATTGTGCAATCATAGTAAGACTGCAGCGATTTGATATCTGCTACATAATTATCGTAAGCATAGCCGTAGATTTTCAGACGCTGATTTCCCTGCTGCAGAACACCGCGGGTAAAGCTGTAGAAGTTTGTGCTGGATGCCTCGCTGATAATTCTTTCCAGCAGGCGTTTGCTGATTACTGTCATGTTCAGCAGAACATTGCCCTCTTCCTGCTCAGGGTTAATGAATGCACCGTTAACACGTTTGTTTTCATCCATGCTGATGGTGATAACATCGCGATGGATGGAGTCGGTAATCGGTTTATGTTTATATACTACCGTAATATCGGCATCTTTTTCTTTATGGTAACGCAGCACATCCGAATAGTCGATGGAGGTGATGTTATCGCAGTCTGTCATAACAACGATCTCTGCTTTCGAGGAACGGATATAGTTATAAATGTTTCCCAGTGCTTCCAGACGACCACGGTAAAGAACTGCCTCCTGGCTTCCGTATGGAGGAAGAATGGTCAAGCCGCCTTTCTTACGGGAAAGATCCCATTCCTTACCATTTCCAACATGATCCATCAAGGACTGGAAATTGCTCTTTGTGATGATACCAACATCCTTGATGCCAGAATTAATCAGGTTAGATAATACAAAGTCAATCAGACGATATCTTCCGCCAAATGGCACAGAAGCCATGGTACGGTTTTCTGTCAGCTGTCCCAGCATGGAATCATGCATATTGGAAAATACAATTCCCAGTGTTTTACTCATCATTTCCGTCCACCTCCGGTATATCCTGTTCAATCATTGCTTTTGCCGGAACCTTGACGTTTTTGCCAACATGGATTCCCTTTGCAATTACGGTAACGCCCCAGCTTGCTTTGTCCTCAACATTTTCCGGACGGCAGCCTACTACTGCGTTTTCTCCGATTACTGCGTTCTCTGCCACGATCGAATATTCCACTACTGCACCTGCTTTGATAACCGAACCAGGCATTACGATACTGTCATGAACCACAGCACCTTTTTCTACCACAACGCCAGCAAACAAAACAGAGAAATCAACTTCGCCCTCTACAAAACAACCTTCGCTGATCATTGCATTCTGGGTAATAGCTCCATCTGCAACATACTGCGGCGGCATAACCGGATTTCGTGCATAGATCTTCCAGCTGTCGTCGTACAGATCAAGCGGTACGTTTGGATTGAGCAGGTCCATATTTGCTTCCCACAGGGAATCGATGGTTCCTACGTCTTTCCAGTATCCCTGGAAAGCGTATGCATACATTCTCTCACCGTTTTGGAGCATTGCTGGAATAACGTTCTTTCCAAAATCGTTTTCAGAATCCGGATTTGCTTCATCTTCTTCCAGATATTTTCTCAGTTTGCTCCAGGAGAAGATATAAATTCCCATCGAAGCCAGATTGCTCTTTGGTTCCTTTGGTTTTTCTGCAAATTCATAGATTTTTTGTTCTTCATCGCAAGCCATGATACCAAAACGGGATGCTTCTTCCCACGGAACTTCCATAACAGCGATGGTGCAGTCTGCCTGTTTTTCCTTATGAAATTCCAGCATCTTGGAATAGTCCATCTTATAGATATGGTCACCGGAAAGAATGACAACATATTCCGGGTCATAGCGGTTGATAAAGTTAATGTTCTGATAGATTGCGTTTGCTGTACCGGTATACCAGTCCGAGTTGGAGCTCTTCTGGTAAGGCGGCAGCACATAGACACCGCCATGGATGCGGTCAAGGTCCCAAGGCTGTCCGTTGCCAAGATATTCGTTGAGCTGAAGCGGCTGATACTGGGTCAGTACACCTACCGTATCAATTCCCGAGTTTACACAGTTGGAAAGAGGAAAATCGATAATTCGATATTTGCCTCCAAACGGCACTGCCGGTTTTGCGATATCTCTGGTGAGTGCGTGCAGACGGCTTCCCTGTCCACCTGCCAGAAGCATCGCGATCCATTCTTTCTTTACGATCATGTTTATCCCCCTCTGGTAATGAGTTGCTCTATTGCCGGTTTGACCGGTTGTTTTGATACAAGATTATTCTTGTGTTTTTGTTGTTTTACGGGTACGCTTTGGCTTTTCAGCAGTTTCCTGCTCAGTGCTTTCTACTGCTGCCTTTTTGCGGGTACGTTTTGGTTTTTCTTCTACTGGCGCCGCTGTTTCCTCTGCTGTCACTGCCTTTTTGCGGGTACGCTTCGGTTTTTCTTCTGCTGGTGCTGCATCCTCTGCTGGTGCCGCTTTCTTGCGAGTGCGTTTCGGCTTTTCTTCCACTGGCGCCGCTGTCTCCTCTGCTGTCACTGCTTTTTTGCGGGTACGCTTTGGTTTCTCTTCCTGCTTGGATTCTTTTGCAGGCTCTTCGGTTACCTCAACATCAATAACATTGTCCTCTTTTGATTCCGGCTGAATCTTAGAAGGCTTCAGATACATTACAGACATTGGAGGGATATCCACTGCAATCGAGTTTGCTTTACCATGCATTGCAATCTTTTCAGAAAGGATAATCTCTTTTTCTTTAATGCCATTTCCACCATATCGGATATCATCCGAATTGAGCGCAATTTCATAATTCTTCTCTTCCGGAATACCGAAACGATATCCATCACGTTCTACCGGAGCAAAGTTACAGATTGCAATGACATCGTCGCCCTCATCATTGGTGCGGCGGAAGATCACAACATTCTGGGTATTATCATCATGAACCAGCCACTGGAATCCATCCCAGCTGTCATCAATTTCCCACATTGGAGAATTTTCCAAGTAGAAATGGTTAAGCTCCCTTACAAAGCTTTGCAGCTTGCGGTGGCTTTCATAGGAGAGCAGCTGCCAATCCAGCTCTTTTTCAAAGTTCCATTCGATAAATTGTCCAAATTCCTGTCCCATGAACAAAAGTTTCTTGCCCGGGTGCGCCATCATATAGCCGAGCATGGTGCGCATACCTGCAAACTTCTGGCTGTATTCTCCCGGCATCTTATTGATGAGCGAACACTTACCGTGTACAACCTCATCATGGGAAAGTGGAAGCACATAGTTTTCCGAAAAAGCATACATCATGCTGAAGGTCAATTTATCATGGTTATAGGAACGATAAATCGGATCAAGCGATATGTAATTGAGCATGTCGTTCATCCAGCCCATATTCCACTTAAAGTTAAAGCCCAATCCTCCCACATACGGCGGTTTGGTTACCAGCGGCCATGCAGAAGATTCCTCAGCAATCATCAGGACATCGGAATGTTCTCCTAAAATTGCAGAATTAAGTTTCTTTAAAAATTCCACTGCTTCCAGGTTTTCGTTTCCGCCATGAACATTTGGTGTCCATTCCCAGGATTCTCTTCCGTAATCCAGATAAAGCATCGATGCCACCGCATCAACGCGCAGTCCATCAATGTGGAATTTTTCGACCCAGAACATTGCGCTGGAAATCAGGAAGCTCTGCACCTCCGGACGTCCAAAATCAAAAATTCTGGTTCCCCAATGTGGGTGTTCCCGTTTTTGAATATCCTGATATTCATAACACTGGGAACCATCAAACTCGTATAGTCCCTGTGCATCTTTCGGAAAATGTGCTGGAACCCAGTCCATAATGACACCGATATTGTTTTCATGCATCTTGTTGACAAAGTACATAAAGTCCTTTGGGGTGCCATAGCGGGAAGTTGCTGCAAAATATCCGGTTACCTGATAACCCCAGGATGGGTCAAACGGGTATTCAGTAATTGGCATCAGTTCCACGTGAGTATATCCCATGTCCTTGACATAAGACACCAATTCATCCGCACATTTGCGGTAATCAAAAAACTGTCCATCCTCGTACTGACGCCAGGAACCAATGTTTACCTCATAGATGTTGATTGGCTCACCCACATGGTTCTGCAGTTTTCTCTTATCCATCCACGCCTGATCTTTCCAGAGATATTTTCCAAGCTCATAAAAGCGGGATGCTGATTCCGGGCGGGTCTGCATGTGAAATGCGTACGGATCGGTCTTGAGCAGGATCTTTCCTTCCTGTGTCTCAATACTATACTTATACAGATCGTACTGTTTTATGTCCGGTAGAAAACCTTCCCACAATCCATTATCGCTGATTTTTTCCATTGGATTTTGTGTTCGATTCCAATCATTAAAATCACCGACAACCGAAACACTCAGGGCGTGTGGTGCCCATACACGAAAAATCGCACCGGATACGCCTTTTCGCTTAGACGAGTGGGAACCCAAAAACTCGTATGCCTTATAATTTGTTCCCTGATGGAACAGATAAATTGGTACTTCATCTTTTTTGTTTACTTTATACATACTATCAACCCCCTCGTGTTTAGCATTATCATACCAGAAAACCAGCATTTTTTCAAGCATTTATTGTATAAAATCATGAAATATCATTTTAAGCTTTACAAAAACTTTGTTGTATATTAACAAAATTTCGCACTGTTCTAAGCCTTTTTATTCTGTCACGTTATGACACTTTATACAGTTTGAAGTGTTTTTTTTAGTAAAACGATATAGGAAAACTGCCAATTTGAACTTATTATTCTGCTTTTCTGGTATATTTCTGACAAATCCGCAGCATTAATCATAACATACTTCTTTCCACAAAATTTATCGAAAGAAAGTCGCTTTTAATTTTTTCTTTTCCGTTCTTTTACATAAAAAAAGCCCGAAGCCAAAGGCTTCGGGCAAAAGTTTCCTGTCTGATTTTATTCTTTTGGGGTATCGTGATCGGATTCGTCCAGATTTTCCAATGCATAGTTCAGGCACTGAATCACCACCCGATTCAGTGAAATATTGTTTTTCGCTGCAACTTCTTCTAATTTCCTTATCATACCAACCGGTAAACGAAACGTTTTTGACTCCGTATCATACCCTTTTTGTATCCTGAACATCATCTGCACCTCTCTATAATCAAATGATAGCGTGCATTTTTCGATAAATATAGACTTATTTTGCAAGATAAAATAAGTCTATATTTATTGCATATTTTTGATATGATAAATCTGAAACTACAACTTTCCCGCAAAACAAAGTTTTAAACAATTTACAGGGTTAAACCGTAGTTTTATGCGAGCAAAAATCATCCACTGGATAATTTTTGCTGGTCCCCTGCTACTTATAATTGGTTTTCGAGAACCTTTTCTCTTGCAAAAAGGTTCTCGAGCTCTCCCAATGAGCGCCTGACGATAAGAGATTTCGCTCGTTGCGACGAGCGCCCAAAGGCTCTGCCTTTGGAATCCGCAAACTTTTGTGTACAAAAGTTTGACAAAAAACCTCTGTTTTAGATCCACCCCAAAAAAGAAGGACCAAAGCCTTTTGGCTTCGGTCCTTCAAAATCAATATTTGATTACTGAGCGTCAACAGCAGACATGTGTTTGATCAGCTCGAGAACTTTGTTGGAGTAACCCCACTCGTTGTCGTACCAGGATACGAGTTTTACGAATGTATCGTTGAGCATGATACCTGCTTTTGCGTCGAAGATGGAAGTTCTTGGATCGCCCAGGAAGTCAGAGGATACAACCATATCTTCGGTGTAGCCCAGGATACCTTTCATGGTGGTCTCGGAAGCTTCTTTTACTTTAGCGCAGATTTCTTCGTAAGTGGTTGGTTTAGCAAGTTTTACAGTCAGGTCAACAACAGATACGTCCAGAGTTGGTACACGGAAGGACATACCAGTCAGTTTGCCTTTAACTTCTGGGATAACCAGAGCGCATGCTTTTGCAGCACCGGTAGAAGATGGGATGATGTTGCCAGCAGCAGCACGTCCGCCTCTCCAGTCTTTGTTGGAAGGACCGTCAACGGTCTTCTGGGTAGCTGTGGTAGCGTGTACGGTGCTCATCAGACCTTCTACAACGCCGAAATTATCGTTGATAACTTTTACCAGTGGAGCCAGACAGTTGGTTGTGCAGGATGCGTTAGAAACAACTGTCATGTCTTTTGTATATTTGTCATGGTTTACACCAACAACGAAGGTTGGAGTTTCTTTATCTTTTGCAGGAGCAGAGATAACAACTTTCTTTGCACCAGCTTTGATGTGAGCGGAAGCTTTTTCGGTTGTTGTGAATACACCAGTGGATTCTACAACATACTCAGCGCCGCACTCAGCCCATGGAATTTCGCTTGGGTCTTTGCAGTCATATACGTTGATTGCGTGACCGTTTACAACGAATTTGCCATCTTTTACTTCGAGTGTGCCATTAAACTGACCATGCATGGAGTCATATTTTGTCATGTAAACCATGTAATCAAGGCCAATAAATGGATCGTTAATACCTACTACTTCAAATACATCCGGCTGAGCCATTGCTGCACGGAATACTAATCTACCAATACGACCAAAGCCATTAATACCAATTTTAATTGCCATTTGAATCAAACCTCCTAAAATTTAGTTCTCTTATATATTACCCTATTTTCCTGAAATATACAATCCCTTTGTTATATTTTTAACTATTATTTTTACTATATGACTGATTTTTCTCGTGTTGTCAGATTGATTTTTGCAAGTTTTCACATAGAAAATTGCGTTTTTTCCGTTACATTCTTTTACTTTCGACTCAAAAAATGTCTCACCTGTTACCTGTCTCCTTCATAGGCTGATAAAAGGATATTTGCATTTTTTAAAATTATTCGTTATACTAAAGCTGTGATGTCATATTTTGTCATTTTATGTCGAAAAATAATAAATGTATATTTTCCTGCCAAAAAGAAAAGCTAACTATACTTCACTGTTTGGAAAGAGGTGTGCTATGACGCAGGATTTTAATTTACTGATAGAATCTTATTTTCAATCCATCATGGACTCTTCTGATCTTGTTCCACTGCCGATTGCACTTGTTGATGAAAATTTAACCCAGTTTTGGGAGAATCAATATTTAAAAGATCGATATCCTTTTCTGTGCAGCAAGGACAATGTAATTTCAATGATGAAAGGATATGACCTGTCTTCCGTCATTCTTGCGATGCGTACACAGGACGCATCCTTCTCCTGTCCTTCCCGCCTTCCGATGGTAAATACAGTTCTAACATTTTCGCCATTATATGACGATGCTCATGTCTGGATTGGTGCCGCTGTCCACTTTTCGGTAAGCAGCAGTGAGCTTTTCCCTTCTGACACCAATCTTTCCCAGAAAATGCTGCAAAATTTTAACATCGCTCTGCGTGACCCTTTAGGATCTATCTTTTCTGGTATTTCCTCCATGGCGCGCCGACTGGAAGTGGAAGATATCGTTTCCTGTGAGACGCTCTTGCAGCAGCTTAATCAGCACTGCTATCACATGCTGAAATCATGCAGCATTCTTTCAGAATATACTGCCTACTCAAATGGTCTGGCAGAACGAAATCTCAAACTGGTTTCTCTCAACCCTTATCTTGAGGACCTGTTCAAACATCTTCAGATGGTGGTTCGATGCGTTGGAATTCAGCTGAGTTTTCATCTTCCCTCCGAACAAATTGACCTGAATCTTGACCCTGATAAACTGGTTATTGTTTTGACCTGCCTTCTTTCCAATTCGATTGCTTTTGCCGATCCTGACGCAGAACTCAAAACAATCCACATCGAAGTCAGTGTCAGCAAACGTTCTGTTCGTTTTGTGGTATCAGATAATGGTCTTGGCATCCCGTCGGATGTGCTCCCTCATGTATTTGAGCCATACTTTACCAGCAGCCGAGAAGATTTGCATTTTTCTCACCTTGGGTTGGGATTAACCGTCTGCAAGATGATTGTCAATCATCACGATGGAGATATTTCCATCTTTTCCTCCGAAAAAGGAACATCTGTCAGCTTTACCATTTCCCGTTCCCTGCAAAGAGAACACCCCGGAGAACTCACCTTCTGTGATAATCCAGTGGAATATATCACCAATTCCTATTCACCAATGTACATCTACCTCTCCGATGTCTGTGAATGGAGTGCAATCTAATCTGTTATCTATAAACACAAAAAGAGCGGTTCATTAGAACCGCTCTTTTTTATAATTCTTATTCAACCGAAATGATAAAGTAGTAAACCGGCTGTTTGCCTGCAATCAGAACAACCTCAGCACTGTCGCCAAGACGTTCTGCTACTGCTTCGCGGATTTCTTCTGCCTGGTCTTCTGCAACATCTTCACCGTAAATCAGAGTAACAAAGCTTGCATCCTTGTTTGGTGATTTCTTGGTGAGGTTGTGGGTCAGTTTAACTACTGTCTTTTTCAGGTCGGTATCAACAAAGGACATCTTGCCGTTTTCCAGTGCAAGCAGTTCGCCCTTCTTGATCTTGTGACCTTCATAGTCACTGTCACGTGCTGCAAAGGTAACCGAACCGGTTCCAACTCTTTCATAAGCCTGAACCATGTTGGTAACATTCTGTTTGCGGTCTGCTTCCGGATCAAATGCCAGCATTGCAGAAAGTCCCTGTGGGATGGTTCTGGTCTGGAGAACGTCTACTTTACGGTCTGCCAGATTTGCTGCCTGTTCTGCTGCCATGATGATGTTTTTGTTATTTGGAAGAACAAAAACTCTTTTTGCTGCAGTTGCATGGATTGCAGAAAGAATATCATCAGTAGATGGGTTCATGGTCTGGCCACCGCTGACAACGTTGTCAACACCCAGATCAACAAACAGCTGTTTTACACCTTCGCCCGCTGCAATTGCAACGAAACCATATTCTTTATCCGGGTCAACAGCCTTATATGGGAATGCTGGCTGTCCTTCTGCTTCCAGATCGACCAGCTTGTTGTTATCGCCGTGCTGTTCTTTCATGTTATCGATCTTCATATTAGTCAGATAACCCAGCTTCAGTGCTGCCTGAATTGCATTACCTGGCTCATTGGTATGTACATGACACTTGATGATCTCTTCATCATCAACTACAACAACACAGTCACCGATGGATTCCAGATATGCACGCAGAGAAAGCGGGTCTGCATCCGGATGCTCTTTGTTGATGATAAACTCGGTGCAATAGCAGAAGTGAATATCCTCTTCATTGAACTCTGCTGCAACACCGTGTGCCTTTTTCTCTTTTGGGGCTGCCTGAGCTTCTTCCTCAGAAGGAATGATCTGTTCGTTTTCGATTACCGACAGCATACCTTTCCAGATTTCAACAAAGCCCTGACCGCCTGCATCGACAACGCCTGCCTTTTTAAGTACCGGAAGCATTTCCGGAGTCTGTGCAAGCGCATCCTCTGCTGCAGAAAGGATCTCTTTCCACATCATCACTTCGGTTACTTCTTCCTGCTGCGCAACCTGCTGTGCATGTTCAGAAGCAAGTCTTGCAACGGTCAGAATAGTACCTTCTGTCGGCTTCATAACTGCTTTATAAGCAGCAGAAATACCAAGAGACAGTGCATGTGCAATATCCTTTGCATCTGCTTCTTCTTTGCCTTCCAGACCTTTAGAGAATCCACGGAATAACAGAGAAAGAATAACACCGGAGTTTCCTCTCGCACCGCGCAGAAGAGCTGAAGCTGCCTTTTTGGATACCTGCTCAACGGTTGGATCATCCTTGAGGGTTTCCAGTTCCCGTTTTGCAGCGTTGATGGTCATCGACATATTTGTACCGGTATCACCATCCGGTACAGGGAATACATTGAGCGCGTCTACCTGCTGTCTGCAATTTGAAATGCTGTTTGCGCCAGAGATAAACGCATCTCTGAGCTGACTTCCCTTTATCACACTAAACACTCCTTAACCAAACTATACCTGTCTTTCCTGACAACATGAGGTTCCTGAAAGCAGATTTATTGTTTCATGTCATCAACAAAGACATTGACTTTTGCTACCTGGAAGCCAGTTGCTTCTTCCACAGTATAGCGAACCTTGTTGACAATGCTCTTAACGATAGCCGAGATATTGACGCCATAGGTAACAGCAATGTGCAGGTCAATGACCAGACCACCGCCAACATAGCGCACCTTTACTCCCTTATCCTGTGCCTCATCTTTTTTCAGAATATATCGTAATCCCTGGGAAGCCGTGCTTTCGACCATTCCGGCAACACCAAAACATTCCGAAGCAGCGTGGCCTACCAGGTTTGCAAAATAATCCTGGGAAATTTCGATTGATCCGAGATGATTTTCAAATTTAATCATAAATCACACGTTCCTTTCTTTGCGCCGGAACGACGCTTTTTAAGGGCATACCTGTCAATGATATAATTATACCTTATTTACGCCCGTTTGAATAGACTTTCCCGTTTATTTTTCGCTATTTCATGCTTTATTTACAAATATGTGGGAATGGAAATTCCATTCCCATGTTAAGTTTAACAAGTGTTACAATATTCTTACTGCCAATCTTCCATCTGATAGAACAGATTATTGCGGGTCGCATTTACCGAAAGGGAGTATTTTCTGGCAAGTGAGAAGGTATTGTTGCGAAATGCCAGCGGAATAACCGGATATTCCTGCTGGAATGTGGTAACAAAAGTATCCCAGCCTTCCCCAGTAGAAAATGCGGTCTGATAAGCAGCTGTCAGCGCTTCGGACGGTGCTGAACCATATCCATATCGCTCTCCTTTGGTGAGCAGATGGCTCAGATCCATATCGTCTCCAAGCAGAATCTCTCCCAAATACAGGTCATAAGAACCGGAATTGAGTGTCGAAAAATATTCCTCCTGATTTTTCGCTTCCAGCGTCACTTCGATTCCGACCTCGGCAAGCTGAGCCGCAATCTGGTTGGCTGTTTGCAAGCGATCTGCACCGTCACTGCAATAAAGCAAACTTAATTGCAGTGTACTTCCTTCCGAAGTAAGTCCTGCATCTGAAAGCAGCTTTTTTGCTCCTTCCAGATCCTGTGTTGGTGTACTGGATAAAAAGTTAGGGTGAAGCGGCGAAGCAGAAGCAATCGCAGAAGTCGAAAATGCTGACTGAATCAGATACTGTCTGTCCAAAGCAAGACTGATTGCCTGGCGCAAAGCTGCGTTGGCAGTATCTCCTCTAGTCGAGTTTGCTCCCAGGAAAATCAACTGGTTGGAGGTAACTGGATAATTGCTGGTAGAAAGATTTGCAATATCCGAAGAAGCTCCTTCGGTATAAAGTCCATCGATTTCACCCAGTTTCAGGCTGTAGGTTGCAACATCCTTTTTGGTCAGAGAGATCAGTTCAATCTGGTCGATGCTGGAAGCCTCGCCCCAATAGGATGGATTTTTCTTTAAGATGGTGCTATCCTGTGAGGATTCTCCCTTTGCAGAGTAAACATATTTTCCCGTACCGATATAGGCACTTCCGGAAAGTTTTGCCACCGGAAAGGTCAGAAGATTTGCAAACAGAGCATCCGCTGTGTTCAATGTAACCTCCACCTGTGTATCAGATGTCGCCTTATGGGAACTGATATTGGTTAAAGCATTGCGGTAATAGGAACCTTCCGCCATTGCCATTGTCAAGCTGTTATCGATGTCCTGTGCTGTCAATGCAGAACCATCTGAAAAGGTCACCCCATCCCGAGCTGTCAGTGTCCACTGTGTTCCGGAACCGGAAACAGTCACCAAGGCTGGTTCTGCCTGAAATTGCTGTGTCAGGAAAACTGGGGAATCATAAAGGAGCATCGCTGCCTTGCGGCTGTTCTGATCCGCACAATTCCACGGCGAAGCAATCAGAGAATCATAGTCACAGGGAAGCTTGAGAGTGTCTACCTTCTGCTGTGTATTCTCTTGGGTTTGCTCCTGAGATTCCCCTACTGTCAAATTCGGATTAAAAGACTGTTTTTCCCCAATCGTCGATGGACCGCATCCTGAAAGCATCAGGATACCCATAAGCAGCGCGATCAAGCGAACTGTCAGTTTCATCGTATCCTCTCCCAAAACTCCAGAAGATTATCTGGGTTATTTTATCATAGCACAAAGTTATGTCAAAAGCTCGTACTTTTTGTTTGCCTGGTTTCCATTCTTCCATTATTCTTCGATACGGATGCGCTGGATATCCTGTGCTTTTCCGCTTGCGTTGTCGATTTCGATCAAAACCGCATTGAGTTCCATATCCTGATGGTCATACTCAAAGCGTGCCGGAAGATTGGTTAAAAACTTCTGGATAATGATTTCTTTTTTTACACCCAGCACTGAGTTTTTACCGCCGCACATTCCGGCATCGGTGATGTAGGCAGTTCCTTTTGGAAGGATACGTTCATCCGCGGTCTGAACATGGGTGTGTGTTCCCAGCACAGCGGAAACTCTGCCATCCAAATAATAGCCCATTGCTTTTTTCTCGGAAGTCATCTCGGCATGGAAGTCTACCAGAATATTTTTATATGGAAGTTCCTGTAACAGCTGATCGATCTTCTCGAATGGATTGCCGCAGGGTTCCATTCCAGCCTGTCCCTGAAGATTGATGACACATAACTGCCAGCGCAGCTTGTCCAGCACAAACACACCGGCTCCCGGAGCACTGTGATGATAGTTTGCCGGGCGGATAATTCCGTTTTGTTCGTCCAGTTTTGGAAAGATTTCTTTTCGTTTCAGAACATGGTTTCCTGTCGTGATGACATCGGCTCCGGCATCAAACAGCATTCTTGCGCTGTCCGGTGTAATTCCGTTTCCTTCTGCCGAGTTTTCTCCATTGATAATACAAGCATCCACTCCATACGTTTTTTTGATGCTTCCCAGATGCCTTGCTACAAAATCGCATCCTGATTTTCCAACAACATCTCCCAAAAACAAAACTTTCAATCTATTCGCTCCCATCCAGACAAAAATCTCTTCCTGCGTATTGCAGACAAACTTTATTCTACACACCTTTTTTTAGAAAATCAACCATCTAATTGCCGCAAACAGCTTGGAAATCTCTTACAGAATCTTCTTTAGTCGACATCGATACCATGCTAAAACAGAAAACAAACCATAAACTGCAATCGAAACAATAGATGCTTCAATCCCAAACTCTCCTCCCGAAAGGATAAAGGATCTGTTCTTTAACTGAAAGTTAACAATAGCATATTCATCTACTTCAGAACCAATGTGTAAAATTCCTCCAATCATAACCATGTTCCATACAGCATGTATCAGTGCACTGCACCAAATGCTTCCGGTATCGTAAGTGACCAGAGAAAACAAAATTCCCACGATGCTTCCTGCAATAATTAACTGAATTGCACTTAACAAACCAATCTTTCCATCCATCAAATGCAGCTGAGCAAATAAAACTGAAGGAATGACAATTGCTACTTTTCGGTTCCACCTTGCTTCGATTACTGCCATAATCATTCCTCGAAAAACCGATTCTTCTACAATTCCTGTTGCTAGCCCTATAAAAAAGAGTGCTGCTGTAATGATTGCTGCTTTGGTCTGCTTATCCATCATATTGACTGACCAGCTTCCTGATGTCAATAATAAGAGACTACAAACAATCATCGGCATAAAAATCGATACTGCTATCCATAACCTTGTGAATCGAATAGGGCAAATACGAATTTCCTGCAAAGATAATCCCATATAGTGATCTGCTAAAAATTTAAGACCGATAAATGCAAACAGTACATACAAAAACGCTGCCAAAATATTTGCAGCCGTTTCCGGTATTCCTGTTATTAACGACAGACTTGTAAAAATGCTTGCAAAGACTTGCGCAATTACTAAAACAAGTACCGCCAGTAAAACAGAGAGTAGCATCCTTCCGGTCGTCATTTTCTTCTGCATTTTTAATACACCTCTTGTTCTAATCTTAACACTTATTTTTCTACGCTTCCAGACTATCAAAAAATTTTACAATTATCTTAAAAAAAGCGGGAACCTTCGTTCCCGCTTTTTAAACTATAATACTTTAGACAAAAATTCTTTCAGTCTTGAATCTTTTGGATGGGAGAAAAACTCTTCCGGAGGTGCCTGCTCTTTTACAACACCTTCGTCAATAAACATAACGCGGGTTGCAACTTCTTTTGCAAAGCCCATCTCGTGGGTAACCACTACCATGGTCATACCGTCATCTGCAAGCTCCTTCATCAGCTGCAATACCTCTCCTACCATCTCTGGGTCCAGTGCGGAGGTCGGTTCGTCAAACAGCATTACGTCCGGATTCATAGCCAGAGAGCGCACAATAGCAATACGCTGCTTCTGTCCACCGGAAAGTTGTGCCGGATAAGCATTTTCCTTGTCTGCAAGTCCGATTCGGGAGAGCAGTTCTCTTGCTTTTTTCTCTGCATCCTGCTGATTCATCAGGTCCAGTTTTACTGGAGCAAAGGTGATATTCTGCAGAACAGTCATGTGAGGGAACAGGTTAAACTGCTGGAACACCATTCCCATCTTCTGGCGGATCTTCTGGATATCACATTTTGGATCGGTGATGTTTTCTCCCTCAAACCAGATTTCTCCCTGTGTTGGTGTTTCCAGAAGATTCAGGCAGCGCAGGAAGGTCGATTTTCCCGAACCGGATGGGCCGATTACAACCACCTTTTCTCCTTTGTTGATGGTCTCGCTGATTCCTTTGAGAACATGGGTATTTTCGTCAAAACTTTTACACAGATTTTTAGTGGTGATCACTTGCTGCCAGTCTCCTTTCAAACATTCCAAGCAGTTTGGTCAGGCCTAAAACGATAATCAGATAGATGCCCGCGGCAATGAACAGCGGAGGCAGAACATCCCATGTTCTGGAACCGATGTACTGTGCTGCCTTGGTCACGTCGGTAACGGCAATCGCACCTGCAACAGCGGTCTCTTTGATCAGGGTAATAAACTCGTTGCCCAGCGCCGGCAGGATGTTTTTGATCGCCTGTGGAAGAATAATCGATTTCATGATGGTTCCCTGACTGAGACCCAAGCTCTGGCCTGCTTCAAACTGACCTCTGTCAATCGACTCGATTCCGGCACGGATAATTTCCGAAACATAAGCACCGGAGTTAATGCCGAAGCAGGTGATTGCGGCATAGATTTCCATATTGCGGGCAGTAAAAATCAGATTTGCGATAATAAAGATCTGAAGATAAACCGGGGTAGCTCTGATTACCGTTACATAAAGCTTACACACCTTATCCAAAAAACGAATAACAGGATTTTTGCTTCCCCTTGCAACGTATTTCACCACTGCCACCAGTACACCCAGCAGCACACCCAGCAGTACCGCAAACAGCGAGATAATCAGCGTATTTTTAATACCCTCCAGATAAGCTGTATAGCGGGCATCAGCAAAAAATGCGTCGTAGTAACGCTGTCCCAGATTGAGAATGTAATCCAAAATTGCACCGTTCCTTTCTTTATCCTGATAAAGTATCTCAAAACATGACGCAACAGCAGACACTACACTGCGCCTGCTGTTGCACTGATTTTATTCTGTTTCTTATTCTGCAGTTGCGTGATTTGCAGTAAATTCTTCGATCTTGCCGTCTGCGATCAGCTGATCGATTACCTCATTAATCTGATCAAGCAGTTCCTGGTTGCCTTTTTTCACTGCAATTGCATACTGGTCAACGAACAGTGGGTTTTCTTCATCCAGAATCTTCAGTTCTGGGTTTGCTGCTACCAGTTCCTGTGCTGGATACAGGTCCATAACGATTGCATCAATCTTGTTGTTTTTGAGGTCCTCAGCAGCCTGAACAAATTTGGTATAACGTTTTACCTCTGCATCCGGATAATTATCGGTTACCCAGATATCTGCAATATTGCCCTGCTGAACACCGATTACCTTGTCCGCAATCTCTTCGTTTGTATTGACAGTACCTGCACTTGCATTAACAACTACAACGTCGCTGGAATCAACATAGTTGTGGGAGAAGTCCATTACCTTCTGACGTTCTTCATCAACCGAAACAGCTGCTGCAACAAAGTCTACCTGACCCTGCTGTACTGCATTGAGTGCTCCGTCAAAGTCCATGTTTTTGATTACCAGTTCTTTGCCCATTGCATCTGCAATTGCATGTGCAATGTCCATATCAACACCGACTACTTCATCACCGGACATATATTCATATGGTGCAAAACCAGCCTCGGTACCAACATACAGTTTGTTGTCGTCGGATGTTGCTTCTGCGGATGTGTTCTCGCTGCCTCCGCATGCACCCAGGGAAAGAACCATAGCTGCGCACAGAACAGCTGCAAATAATTTTTTCATTTTGTTTTCCTCCTTAAAATACTCTCTCTTTTCTATCGCTCGATATATTAATTCTAAAAGCTTACCGCTTATCCTTTGCGGTTTTGATCGATGTTCTTTATTATACTGAATATTTTTGCAATTTCAAGAGGTTTTTTGAAAAAATATTCATTGCAGCTCTTTTTTGTTCGTTTTGCATAAATTATAACAAATCGTGGATATTTTATACCAACTTTTGACGATTATAATTCCTCTTATCCGCTTATTTATCCGCATTATTTTTTATTTGCCTTTGTTTTCTATTCCATTATTCCAAAAGATATTCAATGCTTTACAGAAATAAAGCGTTGGATAACTTATGTATATTTATTCGTTTATATCAAGGTTTAGCCCCATTTTTATACAAAGTTCTTGCATATCCGGCAAAAGCGGACAATCCACCCTGATTTCTTCCCTGCTCACCGGTTGAGGAAATGCAATATGCCGGCAGTGAAGTGCCTGACGGGAAATCAGTTCACTTTTTCTTCCGTACAGTTCATCCCCCAAGACCGGACACCCAAGGTAAGCCATGTGCACTCGGATCTGATGGGTTCGTCCGGTTTCCAGCACAAAGTCAACCAGGCTTAAATTTCCGCTTTGCGCCAGTACCCGGTAATTAGTGATGGCGCGCTGTCCGTCATCTGCGACGATACGACGCATTTCCTCTGGAAATTCTCTCCGAATCGGGGCATCTACTCTGCCTTCCATCTGCGGCGGGATTCCATCCAGAATCGCCTGATAAGTCTTGTGAAAATTATTGGTAACGGTGGCTGCCGCAAAACGATTTTTAGCAACCAGCACCGCTCCGCTGGTATCCCGGTCCAGACGGTTGAGCGGACGATACATCAAATCCATTCCCAACTTATCACAGTGCGCAGCAAAAACATTTGCCAAGGTATCCGCAGCATGTCCGCAGGACTGATGGCAGGGCATATCCGCAGGTTTGTTAAAGACGATTAAATCGTGGTCTTCATAAACGATCTGAACCTGACGGTTGGAACGAATGAAATGCTCCACACCATGTTCTTCGCTGTCCAGAAAGGTAATTTCCAGCACATCTCCAGGGTGAAGCAGATCGATGGTTCGGGTGTGTGCCCCGTTTAAATACATTCCTCTATCATAGTGCTTTAGCTTTACGATGGTGCGGCTGGAATAGCCATGTACCTTCTTCAGGTATCGCTCGACGTTCATTCCGTCATATTCCGGTGTAATTTCATATCTGAGTGTTCTCATCCCATTCTCCTCTTAACACAAAAATCAGGGGCAGGTGCCCCTGATTTTTTCTGCTATTGTTTTTTTACATTTCCTGGACATTTTCGCTGGTAAATTCCGGCATTTCAATTTCAATGTCTTCGTTACGGTTTTCGATCAAACTGTGGATCTCCATGCTCAATGCACAGGTTTCCGGAATGTCCGTAGTTTCGGTCACTCCCAACGCTTCCACCAGACCTTTGAGTGCAAATTCCATATCCATCTTCATGGTCTGGTCATTAATCACTCCGTTTTCAATCAGCATATCGCAGTTGATTCCCGAAATTTTAAGAGAATTGAACAACTGTTTTTCCATTTCAACAACTGCAGCAATCTGCTGTTCGATCAGAGCATCCAGCTGATCCTGACTCATTGTTTCCGGATCGAGCTGCATACTTTCCATCATCGCATTGACCTGTTCCTTGACGCTTGCGCGCATCTGTTCCTCCATTGCTGGAATTACATCGTCAATCATCATGCTGCTCATGCTCTGCTGCATACCTTCCAGCTGTTCCTGCGGCATGGTAAAGCTCACACGGAGCCCTTTTTCTTCTTCAGAAAAGGCAAAATCTTCTGCTGCTTTTGCCCCTTCTATATAAAGATCAACCATTTCGTCCTGCCCCAAGGTAAGCAGTTTCTGGTAATCCATCATTGCGGTTGGAGACTGTATTTTGATGTACTGTTCACTCGATGGATCTTTGGTATAGCTAAAACCATCCAGCTGATAAACCTCACTGTCAATCGGCATTCCCATAATTGTGCCGCTTATCTTCATTGCCATGGTCTGCATCTGGTCTTTTACTGCTCCATCGATTGCAAGTTCCATCGGGATAGAATCTTCGCCCAGAGTAACCTGTGCATTCATCTGGGCAGAAATCTTGCCGCTGTTCATCTCGTATCCGGCATTCAATGCTTCTCCCATCTGCTCAATCGCTTTTTCCTTGTTCATGCCGCATCCGGTAAGCAGGGTCAAAAGCATTACCATCGACAAAACTACCGCTGTTATTTTCTTTGTTTTCATACTCACGCCTCCTTCTGGATTGTTATCCTTTCGATTTTTATTATACTGCATTTTCCGATTCATGTAAATAATAAGCTGCCCGAATTTTGCATGTTCGGACAGCTTTTGTAAGCCAAAGCTATTTCATGTTTTTATAGTACAGAACGCGCAGACCTTTGAGCAGAAGATTTGGGTCATGTGTAATTTTGTGTTTGCAGTATGGAACTACATTTTTTGCCAGACCGCCGGTTGCAACGACTGCCAGCTCTCTGCCCATTTCTTCCTGAATACGATCAATCATTCCGTCAATCATCGAAGCGGTTCCATAAATCATGCCGCTGTCCATCGCATCGGTAGTATTTTTTGCGATGACGCTTTTAGGAGGAATCAGATCGATGTGTGGAAGCAGGGAAGCCTTGCTGGAAAGCGCTTCCAATGAGAGACGCAGTCCCGGCATGATTGCTCCACCGATAAATTCTTCCTTCTCGTTAATAACCGACATGGTGGTCGCTGTTCCCATATCCACCACCATCAGCGGAAGCTGGTAATCGTGAATCGCTGCTACAGTGTCTGCGACACGGTCTGCACCCAAAGATGTCGGATTATCCAGCTTGATATTGAGTCCTGTCTTAAGTCCCGGACCAACAACCAGCGGCTTTTTGCCGGTAATGGTGCGCAGTGCCATCTTCATCACACTGGTCAGCGGCGGAACTACCGAGGAGATAATCGAACCTTCCATCTCCTTTGCACTGTATCCATACAGGTGCAGGATCTGGTGGATTTCCACCGCATACTGCTCTTCCGTTCGGCGGACATCGGTTGCTACCCTTGCGGTAAACTCGATGCTGTCATTTTCAAATCCGCCAATCACGATGTTGCTGTTTCCAATATCGATGGCTAAAATCATTTGGGATTCCCCACTTTCTTCTCTATCTCAAAACAAAACTTATTTCTTTATAAACTTGAGCAGAACCTTGCCTACTGCGGTGGTGATCAGCGCCGCTACAATCGCTTCCGGAATACCATTGGTTGCAATGACAGCAAGAATAGTCTTATAGATCATATCTGCTGCAACGCCCTTTGCGCTACCCCAGCTTTCTCCAAAAAAGACGTAGATCAGGTTCATAACCAGAATGGTATTGACCATCGAACCGATAAATCCGGCAATTCCAAGTGCTATAGAATCCCTCTTGCTTAATTTCCTGATTCCCTGATACACAAAGTACGGAACGACTCCTACCAGAATGCGGGGCACAAAACAGATGACCAGACTCCAGAAATTTCCGTGCGCGTCACCGAGCGAGTAAAATGGTGTAAACACAAAGGAGGTAAGGTTCGGTGTAATGGTATTTACCATAAAGCTGGTCAGGCCAAATAGTCCGCCTAAGACAGCACCTGACTTCCATCCAAGTAAAATCGAGCCTAAAATGACGGGGATGTGGATAGTAGTTGCCTTGATGACGCCAAGCGGAATATATCCCAGCGGCGTTAAGGACAGTACCACAATGATTCCCGAGAACAGTGCCAGTTTTACCATGTCCTGTGTTTTTCTGCTTGCTTGATTCATATTCAATTCTTCCTTTCGCTGTTGTTCTCCCACTGGATGCTGGAAAAGCTCCGAGAGATACAATGCAAATATTTTTAAAACAGCTAAATTATATAGTATCTGTTCTGCAATTGCAAGTAGAGTTAACAGAATTTCTGCACCAAAAAAGGAGCAGGATTGCTGCTCCTTTTGGGGAATTTTATTCTGCCTTTGTGCCGTTCTGCTCCTGAATGTAAGCTACTGCTGCCTCTTTTACTTCATCGCGTCCCTCTTTGATTCCTTCAATCGTTTTCTTCACTTCGATGTCAGGAGAAACACCAATTCTCTGAGTCTGACCTCCATCGGGGGTATAGATTCCTTGAGCTGTATACAGTACCATATTTCCCCCAGGGATTGGTAGTAACAAACAAAAGCCATTCGATCCTATGGTATTTTCACCCATCAGTGTCACTTTTTCGCCATTTTGAACCAGCATCGCAGCATACTCTGAAGCACTCTGGCTATGTTCATCAATCAAAACAACAACTTCCTTATCATAAGAATAAGCTGCCCTAGGTTTTCTGTTAAAATTATAAACCGGTTCTTTTAAAAATGTGCCCGGAACTGCTTCAGAAATCGTCGCTGCTATCAAACCAACCTCAGGTTCCTCAAAGAAATACGGTGGCAGACAAAACCAACTATTGGAAGGATACTGTCGTAGATCAACAATCAGACCATCAGTATCTTTTAAAGCATTCATCGCCTCTGCCCATTTTACTTCGTTAGCGTGAATAACACCCGATTGAAGATCCATAAAATCGGGATTAATTACTCCGATATTTCCCTCAATGATTTCGTATGGTTTTGGTTCCCCATCTTGGAAGCTGACACCATATCTCGGTCCAGAGTATCCCTGGAACTCACTCGCATCGACATTAAAGGTCATCTCTTTACCATCTCTTATAACTGTAACTTCAGGTGTTTTACTGTGGGAACGAAGGAGAGTGTATTCGAGGGCATTTTTGATCTTTTCATCGGTAGTAACAGAAAGATATCTTTTTTGATGTTCAATCACATCTTTGATATCAACACCATCCAATTTGTGGACAATATCTCCAGACTGAAGTGGACAAGATTCATCAAAAGTTTGTAGAATCACAACTTCCCCTTCAGCAGAAACAAATTCCACATCATTGATGAGATATTCACCAAATTCCTTTTTTATAAAGTCTTCATTGCTTCCAAAGGTAACATGAGCATCTTGTAATTTTGCAGTCAATGCAGCAATGGTAAGGTCATAACTATGCTGGTCATCTCCTTGCAGCATTTGAATAATGAAATCTGGCAACAAATCTTCCCAATCTTCATCTAAAATATCAAGATAAGGAGAATAGTATTCCATTACATTCCAGACGCGGAACAATCCAAGCAATCGATAGCTTTCATCGCTGTAATCCATATCCTCATACAATTTTTCATTAATAAACATTGTAGGCTGGTTGTATCCACTATAGTACTCTCTGACAAAGTCAATAGGAGCTTTAGCCCGATTGATATCAGGAAGTGGCTTTGTCAGAGGTTCCATATTTGCTGAAAGCTCCTCACCGAGATATTTTTTATCGAATATCCAGCTTGTATCTGCAATTACTACTTTATCTTCTTCCTTTGCTGATGACCATTGAGCAGTAGGAGTATCTGTTTCGTATTGGATTTCACCTAAGGACAACAGCCATTCATTGAGAATTTGATTGGTTGCCTCACTATTCTCTGCCTGCCGTACTTGAGGAATCAAAGCAATCAATTCTGTATCCCAGTCTTTTTCTCCCGTTAAGAAAACAGGGTGAGTATACTTGACATATCCCCAGACTTTGCAGAGCTTTTCCAGATTCTGCACCTCCTGTGAATATTCTCCTTTCTCATTTCCTACTGGTGCACAGGAAGTCAACAATATACAAATACACAATAACATCGCTACTAATCTTACTATTTTCTTCACAACAACGCCTCCTTTTATGACGTTATTTTATTTTGCATTTTGCTCCTGAATGTAAGCTACTGCTGCTTCTTTGAGCTCATCTCTACCCTCTTTGATTCCCTCAACTGTTGGATACACTTCAATGTCTGGAGTGAGACCAATGCGCTGGGTCTGTCCCATTTCCGATGTATAAACGCCGCAGCTGGTAAACCAAAGTAAATTGCCATTTGGAAGCGGTAGCTCTGTAATATCTCCGTCTGTTCCAAGCGAATTATTTCCAAGTACGACAACATTATCTCCGGTGCGCAGATCCATAATACTAAATTCTGTATTGCTTATGCTCGATTCATCCATCAATACTACAACCGGCTTTTCATAATAAAAACTTGCCGGAGTAACTCCCATAGATACCATTTCCTGTTTTATAAAAGTGCCGGGAACAGACTGAGAAGGAACCGTCATGATATTATATACCGTTCCAACCTTTTGGAGATACATCGACAGAAATATGTGCATATTTGTATCAGACGGATACTGTCTAAGGTCAATAATCAATCCATCCGTATCTTTAAGATCTTCCATCACCTGTCGAACTACCGTTCCAGTATCCCCCGTCGACAGCGAATCAGGATTGATAAGCCCGATATTTCCGTCCAAAATCTCATGAGATTTTTCCCTTTTTCTCGCCATATGCATATATTCTGTCGTTCCTTTTACAGAGTATGTTTCTTCCTTTCCATCTCGCAGAACAGTGATTTCCATCTCTTCATCCTTCGACCTGAGCAGATATAAAATCAATGGATTGTTGAGCTTTTCATCGTTTGGAACCGAGATGTACTTCTTTCTATTTTCTTCTACCTCCTTAATATCGGTTCCATCCAACTTCAAAATGACATCACCTACCTGCAATGGGCAATCCCAGAACAAATCGCTGACAACCCACTGTCCTTCTTCTGTTCGCAGCATATTGACTGGAGCTAAATATTCACCCACAACAGCTTTTAATGACTGACTATTTATCAATCTAACATGTACATCGTGCAGGTGTGCTGTCATCTCACAAATGGTCAACTCAAAGCTTTGCACATCACTCGCTTCCAATATCTTCGGAATAAATTCGTTCAGCAGGTCGTGCCAGCTTTCATCCATGATATCAAGATATGGAAAATAATATTCAATTGCATTCCACACACGGAACAATCCCAACAGCCGTTCTTCTTCTGTTTGATAGGAACAACCCGCATCCGTGTTTTCCATTTTAAAATTAGGCACACTTTGTCCTGTGCTGAATTTTACCGGAGCTTTGCTGCGGTCAATTTTAGGAACCGGACCCATCTTTTGCATATCCTCCGATAATGCTTCTCCCAGGTAGGCTTCATCTAAAATCCAGTTGGTATCTGCCTGTACGACCGCTTCGCTTTCGATCGGTTTTGATCCAGGTCTGCTGGTGCCGTAATCAATCTCCCCCAAAGATATAAACCACTCATGGAGGATATCATTTACCTCATCTGATTTTGCCTCGGACACAACCGGGATAAGATTTAACAACTCTTCGTCCCAATCTTTTTCTCCAAATAGAAAAGCCGGATGATTATACTTTGTGTAGCCCCACACCTTGCAGAGTTTTTCCAGATTCTCTACTTTTTGAGAATTCACTGTGTTTTCGCTACTGTCTACGCTTTGTCCTACTGGTGTACAAGAAGTAAATAACATACAAATGCACAACAACACCGCTACTAATCTGGCTATATTCTTCATAACAACGCCTCCTCTTATGACGTCATCTTATTTTGCATTCTGCTCCTGAATGTAAGATACTGCTGCTTCTTTGAGTTCGTCTCTCCCCTCTTTGATTCCTTCAATGGTAGGATGGACCTCAATATCAGGGGTAAGGCCGATGCGCTGAGTCTGTCCCATTTCCGGAGTATAAATACCAATGCTGGTAAACATCATATTAATTCCACCGGGGATAGGCAGGTACGCCACATCACCATCTGAACCAACTGAATTTTCTCCCATCACCGTGACATTTTTTCCATTCCGAATGGACATGACTGTATACTCTGCTAAGCTCTGTGTCTTTTCACTCATCAGGACTACAACTGGCTTCTCATACGGTTCAATATTAGAGTTTTCCGGTCTACCTGAATACTTAATATTTCCTAAAAAAACACCCGGCTTACTTTCTGTTGAAGTTGTACAAATCAAAAATGGCTTTACTCCATCTACCAAATACTCAGCAAAGTCATACGCAATGAAGTCACTCGGATACTGACGAAAATCAACAATCAAACCATCGGTGGATTTTAATTGACTCATCACAGAAGAAAATCCCTTTGGCTGCAATGCTGCTGGATTTAACAAACCGATATTTCCATTAAGAATTTCATATGCCTTTTCTGCCGTCTCCTGCATCAGATAATACTCCATCTCTCCCTTAACTTTGAAAGTCAGTTTTTCTTCGTCTCGCAGTACTGTCACCTTAATATTTTTGTGATTTGAACGCATTAAGTACCGTCCGATTTGATTGATAAATTTGTCTTCTGTTGTAACAGAAATATATTCCATTCTTTCAGCAAGTACACCTTTAATATCCTTGCCATCCAGTTCTTTGATCACATCCCCAACCTGAAGAGGACAATCCTCTTTTAAAACCTTGGAAACAACAATTTCATTTTCTGCCTGCACAATTTCCACTGGAACGCCATAAATACCAGCTTGCATAATGTAGTATTCCGAATTATATAAAGCAATGTGTGCATCCTGCAATTTTGCACTTAGCGATGCCAGTGTCAATTCATAGCTTTTCTGATTTTTACCATCCAACATTCTGGCAATATATTCCGGCAGAAGCTCATGCCAGTTATAATCCAAAATATCCAAATAAGGATAGTTATATTCCATTGCATTCCACAAGCGGAACAAACCAAGTAAACGGTAACCCTGATCTCTATAATCCATATCTTCATAGAGCAGTTCATTAGAAAAATTTGGCACACGCGTTCCCATGCTATTTGCAGTATAATTTACTGGTGCATTCACCCGATAGATTGCTGGAATCGGACCCAATTTCTGCATATCCTCAGACAGTTCTTTTCCCAGATATGTATCATCCTTAATCCATGAAATGTTTGCCTGAATATACAATTTATCTTCCTTTACAGTGGAATTCGGTGCACTCATACCATAGTCGATTTCTCCTAAAGATATGAACCACTGGTGAAGGATATCATTCACTTCATCTTCTTTTGCATCGGAGACAACGGGGATAAGGTTTAACAATTCTTCGTCCCAATCTTTTTCTCCAAGCAGAAAAGCCGGATGATAATACTTGGTATATCCCCAAACCTTGCAGAGTTTTTCGAGATTCTGTACCTCCTGTGAATCTTTCAAATCTGTCGATTTTTCATCCGATACTTCTGCTGGGACGCAGGAGGTAAACAATAAACAAATAGATAATAAACCTGCTAACAGTTTTACAAGTCTTTTTCCCCTTTTCATGATGAAACCTCCCTTAGCTTTTCCGATAAAGATTTCTTTTACATATTCGTATCATCTTATCCTCAGAATAGCACACCCACTAAACTAACTCCATATCATTTTATGCAAATCAATTTATGGTCATTTTCCTTTAATCAAGCCAGATATTCTCTTTTGCTCTGTCCGACAAACTTTCGTAAGGACTACATTCCAAAACTCTGCCCTGCTGCATCACAATGATTTGGTCATACTGTGACAGAATCTCTTTGGTATAGGTGTGAGAAATACTGATAATGGTATATTTTTGATTCAGAAGATATTGTTCCAATTCCTGTCTGGTATCGACATCCATTGCCGAAAAAGCTTCATCCAACAGGTAAAAGGATGGATTTTTCAACAGGATGCGTGCTAATGCCACTCTCTGTTTCTCTCCTCCTGACAAATGATGCACTCTGGTTTCGTCTGGATCTTCGATCAGGTGGGTTATTTTTAAAACCTTTCCGATTTCTTGAAGCTTCTTCTCAGAATATGACTGATAGAGTGTGATGTTATCCTTAATCGGAGCGGTGAACAGATAGGACTCCTGATAATCCATTAGGACATTCTGACTGAAACTTTCCTGTGTAATCTGCGGATAAAGCATACCATCCATCCTGATTTCTCCTGCATCGGGGGTAATATTTCGGTTAATCGTTTTAAGCAAGGTGCTCTTGCCACAGCCATTTTTTCCAACAAGCAGATATCGTTTGCCAGCATTCAGTTCCAAAGTAACATGGTCCAGAATCGCTCGTCCATCCCGCACTACAGACACATCACTTAACCGGATCTTCTGTACCGGAGCCGCAGTTTTGCTCTTGGTGGATTCTTTAGAAACATCCTGTACCATCTTCCAAAGATTTTGTTTGATTGGCATTACCGCATGCAGAGCGTTGATGTGGTAGGAAAGGGTCGTGATCGGGTTTGCAATGATGTTGGAAATCTGAATTACCGCAAGCAAGGCTCCCACTGTCATGCGTCCATTTATAATCAGATACACCCCGATTACCAAAACCAGAAAGTCATTGAGATAACCAATCAGCATACTGGCAAGATTGGCATTTTCCTGTACTTTTGTGTAGTGATAATCCGCATCATTTGCCTGCTGACCTGCCTGATTTACATGACACAACATTTCCTTTTCGGCAAGGTAAGACTTGATCACCGGGATACAGAAAATGCTGTCCTTTAGGCTGACATTATAACGTTTGAGTGTCTCTGAAATCTGTCGTTTGTATCGCTGAAGTGCCTGCTTAAATGCCATCGGAACCACAGCCAGCAGCACAAAATTTAAAACAACCATCAAGGCGATCCATCCATTGATATTGGCAAGAGCTGTCATAGAAAAAAGAATGGTAACCACCGAATAAATCATACTCAGGATGGTCTGATAGTAGTCACTGCAAACCATGGGGATATCATTATTAAATACGGATAAAAATTCCGCTTCCTGCTCCGAGGAAAGTGGTTCGCTGTGTTTTGCAAAAATATGATCCAGTATTTTCTCTCGATAAAACTGCTTAACCAGATTGAGATACCGCTTCTGACTGAGCGCCCGCCCTCTGGAACATCCAACTAAAAGCAGAATGCTCAGAAACAGCAGGAAAAACAATCCCTTCAACTCCCCAAAACTGCCTCCGGACAACTGATCCAATATCCTCTGTGTCAAAAGAGGATAAGCCACATTGGCACACACATATCCCAGCACAAACAACTGTACCAGAACAAATTTCTTCTTCACTGAAAAACTCATTTTACTCTCTCTCCATTTTATTATTTCACTAAATTTTTTGATAATTTTTTATTTATTTTATATGATAGCACAGCATTCTACAGAAGTCTATATCATTTTGTGTAAGTTTTTCTCATTCTCTGTAAGTTATTCCCTGGCTTTTAGTCTGCAACATCTATCGCAATGTATCTGCCACTGCTTCACCCTTCACAGCAGAATGAAACTAGACTTTCTTCTCTCTTCCTGCTATACTAAAGGCACTTGCAACCAATCAAAAAAGGAAGTGCTTTTATGCTACAGGGAAAAACTGTTGTATTAGGAATAACCGGCTCGATTGCCGCCTACAAAATGGCAAATGTTGCCAGCATGCTTGCAAAACAGCACTGCGATGTACAGGTCATCATGACCAAAAATGCTACCCAGTTTATCACTCCGCTCACCTTTGAAACACTTTGCAACACTCGCTGCATGGTTGATACCTTTGACCGCAATTTTCAATATAATGTTGAACACGTTGCTCTTGCAAAACGCGCAAACCTTGTAATGATCGCTCCGGCTTCGGCAAACATCATTGCCAAGATGGCACACGGCATTGCTGATGACATGCTCTCGACTACCGTACTTGCCTGCCGCTGCAAAAAACTGGTCGCTCCTGCAATGAACACCAACATGTTTGAAAATCCTATCACGCAGGATAATCTCAATACTCTGCGTCATTATGGATTTGGCATCATTGAACCTGCTGTTGGCATGCTCGCCTGCAAGGATGTGGGTGCCGGAAAACTTCCGAAAGAGAAACTGCTGTACAACCACATTTTACAGGAAATCCTGTACGAAAAAGACCTTGCTGGCAAGAAGGTGCTCATCACCGCAGGTCCTACCTGCGAGCCAGTCGACCCGGTACGCATCTATACCAATCGCTCCAGCGGAAAAATGGGCTACTCTCTGGCAAAGGAATGTTCTCTGCGCGGCGCTAATGTTACCCTTGTCACCGGTAAAACCGCACTGGAACCGTGGCCTTTTGTCAAGGTCGTTCCAATCGAAACTGCACAGCAGATGTTCGATGAGGTAACCTCCCGCGCACCTGAGATGGATATCATCATCAAGGCGGCAGCAGTTGCAGACTATCGTCCAAAAACAGTCGCAGACGAGAAAATCAAAAAAAGTGATGGAGAGTTTGTCCTCGAGTTTGAGCGTACACAGGATATTCTCAAATATTTAGGCGAACACAAACCGGATGGACAATTCCTGTGCGGCTTCTCAATGGAAACCGAGAATATGCTGGAAAATTCCCGCAACAAACTCTCTAAGAAAAATGCTGACATGATTGTTGCAAACAACCTGAAGGTACAGGGTGCAGGCTTTGCCGGGGACACCAATGTAGTCACCATGATTACCAAAGACTCCGTAAAAGAACTGGAACTGATGAGCAAGGATCAGGTAGCTCACCATATCGTCGACGAAATCGTTTCCAGAATATAAGTTCAAAACCAAAGAGAAAGGAAACCGCCCCAATGGCTCATTATGTTGTGTCAGACATTCATGGAGAAGACGACCGTTTCCATGCAATGCTTCAAAAGATAAACTTTTCCAAAGAGGACACGCTGTACATCTTGGGGGATGTTGTAGATCGCGGCCCTCACCCTGTCGAACTTCTGAGGGAAATCATGGCAACTCCCAACATGAAAATGCTGCTTGGCAACCATGAATTTATGTGCCTGCGCTATTTTGCACCGGATGCTTTGGAAAAATATATTCAGCACTGGAACCGAAACGGCAATGCTACAACGCTGGAAGGATTCAATAAACTTACCGAACAGGAAAAGCAGGAAACCCTTGATTTTCTGCGTGCTCTGCCCACCCACTTTGAAATCAGTGTCGGTGGCAAAAACTTTTATCTGGTACACGGACTGCCTGCCGATACCGTCTATGATGAAGTGTGGTTTCGTCCGTACAAGGACCCCATCCGTACGATACCAAATTGCCAACTTATCATCGGACATACACCGGTATCCTGCTTTGTACACACCGAAACAGAGGCTTACAGCCGCAGTGATGAGGAAGAACGTGCTTATGTGCAGGAAATGTGTGATCGTGGCGAACTGTTTTCTATCTTCCACCATCCGCAGTATATT